>ERZ1023433.10-NODE-10-length-211915-cov-298.021042_pt1 | contig 211915 bp, 175 predicted proteins | sample MGYA00380517_ERZ1023433 | MGnify/ENA primary metagenome ERZ1023433 (study PRJEB33173, sample SAMEA4830417) | metagenome | study: EMG produced TPA metagenomics assembly of the PRJEB25223 data set... | reverse complement strand
GCTGTTTGTGTGAAGTGATTCACATCCGCCGTGTCGATGGAGGCGCATTATAGGGGGTCGACTCAGGAAGACAAGCGGAAAAATGCAGATTTATTTCAACCGCTCACCTTTTAACCATAATGCTTATTTTTGCTGCTTTTTTATCGCTAATGGCAAGTCAGCAAGGCTATTTAATACCCAATCGGCCGCATTTTCTGCTTCCGGGGTGATGGGTTTACCGGTACGCACTAATACTTTTGTCCCAACGCCTGCCGCCGCCGCTGCCTGCATATCTTCTAGTTTGTCGCCCACCATATAAGACGCGGCCATATCAATGTGTAAGAAATCGCGGGCCGAGATCAACATACCCGGATGCGGTTTACGACAATCGCAGACCTGGCGGTACTCTTCCACGCTGCCCTGCGGGTGGTGCGGACAGTAGTAGATACCGTCGAGGTCGACATCGCGATCGGCCAGTGACCAGTCCATCCACTCTGTTAATGTCTCAAACTGCGCTTCGGTAAATTTACCCCGCGCAATTCCTGACTGGTTGGTGACAACCACCAGCGCATAGCCCAGAGTTTTAAGCTCACGCATGGCATCAATAACACCTTCGATAAATTCGAACTCGTCGATTTCATGTACGTAGCCGTGATCGACATTAATCGTGCCGTCACGGTCGAGAAAAATTGCGGGTACGGACTTTGCCACCTTTTATAGCTCCTTAATAAGGCATGTAGCGCTAGTATCGCATGTTTCGGCAGGCAAGAAAGTGCTCATCGTAGAAACCCTGATTGATTTAGACGTCTGGATGCCTTAACATCCATTTTGTTGACGGCTTTTGACCGCATCAGACAGACGAAAATGCCACGGTAACTTCATTACGATAATAAATAATCAATGATTAAACTTTCGAATATCACCAAAGTCTTCCATCAGGGGACCCACACCATTCAGGCGCTAAACAACGTTAGCCTGCATGTCCCTGCCGGACAAATTTATGGCGTTATCGGTGCCTCCGGCGCCGGTAAAAGTACGCTGATCCGCTGTGTAAACCTGCTGGAGCGCCCGACTGAAGGGAGCGTTCAGGTCGGTGGACAGGAGCTGACAACACTGTCTGAATCTGAGCTGACTAAAGCACGTCGCCAGATTGGCATGATTTTCCAGCACTTTAACCTGCTGTCCTCCCGGACCGTATTTGGCAACGTCGCTCTGCCGCTGGAACTCGACAACACGCCGAAAGAAGAGATTAAGCGTCGCGTGACAGAATTGCTCGATCTCGTAGGACTGGGTGATAAGCATGACAGCTACCCTGCAAACCTGTCCGGTGGTCAGAAGCAGCGTGTCGCCATCGCCCGTGCGCTGGCAAGCCAGCCGAAAGTGCTGCTGTGCGACGAAGCGACCAGCGCGCTGGATCCTGCCACCACTCGCTCCATTCTCGAACTGCTGAAAGACATTAACCGTCGTCTTGGCCTGACCATTCTGTTGATCACGCACGAAATGGACGTGGTTAAACGAATCTGCGACTGCGTGGCCGTTATCAGCAACGGTGAACTGATTGAACAAGATACGGTCAGCGAAGTGTTTTCTCATCCGAAAACGCCTCTGGCGCAGAAGTTTATTCAGTCAACACTACACCTGGATATTCCGGAAGATTATCTGGCGCGCCTCAAAGCGGAATCGACAGCCGATAGCGTTCCGATGCTGCGCATGGAATTTACCGGTCAGTCGGTTGATGCTCCATTGCTTTCTGAAACGGCGCGCCGCTTTAACGTGAATAACAACATTATCAGCGCGCAGATGGATTACGCTGGCGGCGTGAAGTTCGGCATCATGCTGACTGAAATGCACGGCACACAAGAAGAAACGCAAGCCGCAATTGCCTGGCTGCAAGAACACCATGTAAAAGTAGAGGTACTGGGTTATGTCTGAGCCGATGATGTGGCTGCTGGTTCGTGGCGTCTGGGAAACGCTGGCGATGACCTTCGTATCGGGTTTCTTTGGTTTTGTGATCGGTCTGCCCGTTGGCGTACTGCTGTACGTGACGCGCCCCGGACAAATCATTGAGAACGCGAAACTCTACCGCACGCTGTCTGCGGTCGTGAACATCTTCCGTTCGATTCCGTTCATTATTCTGCTGGTATGGATGATTCCGTTCACTCGCGTAATTGTCGGAACGTCGATCGGTTTGCAGGCCGCGATTGTTCCACTCACCGTCGGCGCGGCGCCATTTATCGCCCGTATGGTGGAAAACGCCCTGCTGGAAATCCCGACAGGCCTGATTGAAGCCTCTCGCGCAATGGGCGCAACGCCGTTGCAGATCGTACGTAAAGTGCTGCTGCCGGAAGCCCTGCCAGGGCTGGTTAACGCGGCGACCATTACGCTGATTACCCTGGTCGGCTATTCCGCCATGGGCGGTGCTGTGGGTGCCGGCGGTCTTGGACAGATCGGCTATCAGTACGGCTATATTGGATACAATGCTACTGTTATGAATACGGTACTGGTATTACTCGTTGTTCTGGTTTATTTAATTCAGTTCGCAGGCGATCGCATCGTCCGGACTGTGACGCACAAGTAAGTTCTACAAAACACCAATATCACATTAAGGAAATAAGCATGGCGTTCAAATTCAAAACCATTGCGGCAGTAGGCGCCCTGATTGGTTCATTGGCACTCGTGGGTTGCGGTCAGGATGAAAAAGATCCGAACCACATCAAAGTTGGCGTCATTGTCGGCGCGGAACAACAGGTTGCTGAAGTCGCACAAAAAGTCGCAAAAGAAAAATACGGTCTGGACGTTGAACTGGTGACCTTCAATGACTACGTTCTGCCAAACGAAGCGCTGAGCAAAGGCGATATCGATGCCAACGCCTTCCAGCACAAACCGTATCTGGATCAGCAGATCAAAGACCGCGGGTACAAGCTGGTTGCCGCAGGCAATACCTTCGTTTATCCGATCGCTGGCTATTCCAAAAAAATCAAATCTCTGGATGAACTTCAGGATGGCGCGCAGGTAGCGGTTCCGAACGATCCGACCAACCTGGGCCGTTCCCTGCTGCTGCTGCAGAAAGTGGGCCTGATCAAACTGAAAGATGGTGTAGGCCTGCTGCCGACCTCACTGGATATCGTCGAGAACCCGAAAAATCTGAAAATCGTCGAACTGGAAGCCCCTCAACTGCCGCGTTCTCTTGATGATGCGCAGATTGCCCTGGCGGTGATCAACACAACCTACGCCAGCCAGATCAACCTGACGCCGGCGAAAGACGGTATCTTTGTTGAAGATAAAGATTCCCCGTACGTTAACCTGATCGTGACCCGCGAAGATAACAAAGATGCGGAGAACGTGAAGAAATTCGTGCAGGCCTATCAGTCTGACGAAGTTTACGAAGCAGCAAATAAAGTCTTCAACGGTGGTGCTGTTAAGGGCTGGTAATTTTTAGGCGCTTTTCACAATCTGTAATATCATTCAGGACGGGCATTTGCCCGTCTTGTCATTTATGCAAGCTCCTGATTCAATATGTGACAGTTAGATCATTCATTGAGGAAATATTATGCGTGCTTTACCGATCTGTTTATTGGCACTCATGCTGAGCGGCTGTTCTATGCTAAGCAGATCCCCTGTTGAACCCGTTCAAAGCACCGCAACCCCGCCTAAAGCGGAGCCGGAAAAACCGAAAGCGCCGCGCGCGGTCCCCGTCAGAATTTACACCAATGCTGAAGATCTGGTCGGCAAGCCGTTCCGCGATCTCGGTGAAGTGACCGGTGAATCCTGTCAGGCCTCTAACCAGGACTCTCCACCGAACATCCCAACGGCTCGTAAACGTATGCAGATTAATGCGTCGAAAATGAAAGCCAATGCCGTTTTACTGCATAGCTGTGAAGTCACCAGCGGAACGCCGGGCTGTTATCGTCAGGCTGTCTGCATTGGTTCTGCACTCAATATCTCGGCTAAATGAGTCATTTTCAGTTTGAGCAAATCGGTGTCATTCGCTCACCCTACAAAGAGAAGTTCGCCGTTCCACGCCAGCCTGGGCTGGTAAAAAGCGTCAACGGCGAACTGCATCTGCTGTCGCCCTATAATCAGGCCGATGCGGTACGCGGTCTTGAAGCATTCAGCCACTTATGGGTGATCTTTGTTTTCCATCAGACGATGGAAGGGGGATGGCGCCCAACTGTGCGCCCGCCTCGTCTTGGCGGCAACGCACGGATGGGCGTATTTGCCACGCGCTCAACGTTTCGCCCCAATCCCGTCGGCATGTCGCTGGTCGAACTAAAAGGCATTGTCTGTCAGAAAGATCAGGTCATTCTGCAACTGGGCAGCCTGGACCTGGTCGACGGTACGCCGGTCATCGACATCAAGCCCTACCTGCCATTTGCGGAATCTCTGCCGGATGCGACCGCCAGCTATGCACAGCAGGCGCCGCAGGCTGAAATGCTGGTGAGTTTTACCGACGAGATTAACCAACAGTTTCCCGCGCTGGAAAAACGTTATCCCCTGCTGAAAACGTTTATACGTGATGTGCTGGCGCAGGATCCGCGTCCAGCCTATCGGAAAGGGGAAGAGACAGGCAAAACCTACGCCGTCTGGCTGCACGATTTCAACGTGCGCTGGCGCGTAACCGAGACGGGTTTCGAAGTCTTTGCGCTTGAACCCCGCTAATTTCACGCCCTTCTCTTTTGACATCCCTTTCTCGCTGGTAAACTGAGTTACTTTTTTGTGTCAGGCTCACATTGAGCCTGTTCGATCGTTCAACTGGAACCGTAACAACATGCGTACTAGCCAATACCTGCTCTCCACTCTGAAGGAGACACCTGCCGACGCCGAGGTTATCAGCCACCAGCTGATGCTGCGCGCCGGGATGATCCGCAAGCTGGCCTCCGGGTTATATACCTGGCTGCCGACCGGCGTGCGCGTCCTGAAAAAAGTCGAGAACATCGTGCGTGAAGAGATGAATAACGCCGGTGCGATCGAGGTGTCTATGCCAGTCGTTCAGCCCGCTGATTTGTGGCAAGAGAGTGGTCGTTGGGAACAGTACGGTCCGGAGCTGCTGCGTTTTGTTGACCGTGGCGAGCGTCCGTTCGTACTCGGCCCAACGCACGAAGAAGTGATCACCGACCTGATTCGTAACGAGCTCAGCTCTTACAAACAGCTCCCGCTGAACTTCTATCAGATCCAGACTAAATTCCGTGACGAAGTGCGTCCGCGTTTCGGCGTGATGCGCTCCCGTGAATTCCTGATGAAAGATGCTTACTCTTTCCATACCTCTCAGGAATCGCTTCAGGAAACCTACGACGCGATGTACGCGGCTTATAGTAAGATCTTCAGCCGTATGGGGCTGGATTTCCGCGCGGTACAGGCAGACACCGGCTCTATTGGCGGCAGCGCCTCGCACGAATTCCAGGTACTGGCGCAGAGCGGTGAAGACGATGTGATCTTCTCTGATTCCTCTGACTACGCGGCCAATATTGAATTTGCAGAAGCCGTTGCGCCAAAAGAAGCGCGTGCTGCTGCGACACAAGAGATGACGCTGGTTGATACACCGAACGCGAAAACCATCGCCGAATTGGTTGAACAGTTTACTCTGCCGATCGAAAAAACCGTTAAAACTCTGCTGGTAAAAGCCGTGGAAGGCAGTAAGTCTCCGCTGGTCGCACTGCTGGTTCGTGGCGATCATGAGCTGAACGAAGTCAAAGCGGAAAAACTGCCGCAGGTTGCCAGCCCGCTGACGTTCGCGACCGAAGAAGAGATCCGTGCCCTGGTGAAAGCCGGTCCGGGTTCCCTGGGTCCGGTGAACATGCCAGTGCCGGTGATTATCGACCGTACCGTTGCTGTAATGAGTGATTTTGCGGCAGGCGCTAACGTGGATGGTAAACACTACTTCGGCATCAACTGGGATCGCGATGTCGCAACCCCAGAAATTGCTGACATCCGTAATGTTGTCGCCGGCGATCCGAGCCCGGATGGTAAGGGCACGCTGCTTATCAAACGCGGTATCGAAGTCGGTCATATCTTCCAGTTGGGCACCAAGTATTCGGAAGCGATGAAAGCCGCCGTTCAGGGTGAAGATGGTCGCAATCAGATCCTGACCATGGGCTGCTACGGTATCGGGGTTACCCGTGTGGTGGCTGCTGCCATTGAGCAGAACTATGATGAGCGCGGGATCGTCTGGCCGGACGCTATCGCCCCATTCCAGGTGGCAATTCTGCCGATGAACATGCACAAGTCCTACCGCGTGCAGGAACTGGCTGAAAAACTGTATGCAGAGCTGCGTGCGCAGGGCATCGAAGTGCTGATGGACGATCGTAAAGAGCGTCCTGGCGTGATGTTCGCGGATATGGAACTGATCGGTATTCCGCACACTATCGTGCTGGGCGACCGTAACCTCGACAACGATGATATTGAATACAAATACCGTCGCAATGGCGAGAAACAGCTGATAAAAACCGGCGACATCGTCAACTATCTGGTCAAACAGATTAAAGGCTGATGTTATAAGAGGCTCTGATTTTCAGGGCCTCTTTTTTACATGGATTGTATAAAATGGCTAAACCAACGGCGCATTACCGCCTGTTCCTCCCTTGCCTTCTTTTGCTTTCGGCCTGCACCGTTGATGTCAGCCCGCCGGATAAATCCGCCGCCGCCATTGATGCGCAGTCCCAAAAATGGGCGGTTAAATTCCAGCGACAGATCTCCTTCACAAATAAAGCGCTGGTCGAAATTACCGATACAGATCTTAAGCCTGGCGATCTGTTGTTCTCCTCCAGCCTTGGGGTCACCTCATTAGGTATCCGCGCGTTCAGTAACGCTTCCGTAAGCCACGTTGCCGTCTACCTGGGAAATAATGAAGTGGCTGAAGCCACTGGAGCGGGCGTGAAAATCGTTTCGCTCGCCCAGGCGATGAAGCATAGCGATAAGCTTTTTGCCCTGAGAGTTCCGGAGCTGACCCCGCTACAGGCCGCGGAGATCAAAGTCTTTGCCTACAAAATCAAAAACAGCGGCTACAACTATCGCGGCATCGTGGAATTTATTCCGTTTATGGTGACCCGCCAGATGTGTTCGCTTAACCCTTTTTCCGAAGATTTCCGCCAGCAGTGCATCAGCGGACTGGCGAAAGCGCAACTCAGCGATCCCCGCGAGGGAGAAAAAACGGCGTGGTTTTGTTCCGAATTCGTAACCGATGCATATGCCAAAGCGGGACATCCGCTAACCCTGGCGCAGTCGGGGTGGATCAGCCCTGCCGACCTGATGCACATGCGGGAAGGCGACGTTGCTGCCTTTAAGCCAGAAACGCAGTTACGCTATGTCGGTCATTTGAAGTTAGGGATTTATATCAAGACGGGACGTTTTGTAGGACTGACGCGTTAAGCGCGATACGCAATAGCAAAACAGCGGATAAGACGATAACTGTCCGGTCACCCGGACAGCTTTCGTTCAGCCTATCCCTCAGTCGGTGCAGCTCTTACCTGGGATAAATTTAATCTCTTTATCGGCCATCAGCGTTTTCACCGGCTCATGAGTATCCGGATTTGCCTCCAGCGTGAAGTGCCCTTCGACAGATAACAGCACCGGTTTTTCACTGGCACCTCGGGCGGCAAGATACCCGCGTTCCAGCTCCTCGTTACTGGCAACAGAAACCTGCTTTCCGGTCGCGCAGTCGGTAAAGGTCGCGGCATCCGCCATATAGAAATACATGCCCCGCATCGCCATCGGCGTTACTGGTAAGCTCGATTTCACGGGGGCAAGCGTATAGTTGAGCTGCGACTCGATCGGATTACCTTCCCGATCCAGCATCTCCAGCGCTTCTCCTTTCGCACGATAGTATGATTTCTCACCCTGACTGTCGGTCAGCACCAGTTTATCGGCCGTACGCGCCCAGGTACCGTAGGAGGCAAAAGAAGACGGTTCTTCACGCACGCCCTGATAGCGTTCGTTCATTACCCATGTGCCATCTTTCTCCAGAAACAGGGAGGTTTCAATTCCCTCGCAGTCGGCACAAGGTAGAATGCCTCGCCAGCTTTGCTGCATCGGTTTTAATTCCGCAACCTGAGTCGGCTGGATAACGTCAACGTCTGAACGGTTATTACAACCAATCAATGCGAAGAGTGTTAACGCCGCCATTGCTGAAAGTAGTGTTTTTTTCACCCTGACTCCCTATCAATTTTTATTCCTGCCCGTCAGTCATCGCGACGGACTTTCCCGCGAAGGGCTTTTACTGAGGATTTCTGCGCCTTCGAATTTAATCTTCGCTCTTTCGATGCCCGCGTCGGTCGGGTTGCGCGTCGGCTTTTTTGTTCTGCGGTGAGTTCTTTTATAACCGCCACCAGCCTGGCAAGCGCCGCTTCCCGGTTGAGTTCCTGGTTGCGGTACTCCTGAGCCTTAATAATCATCACGCCATCAGCCGTAATCAGATGATGACTGGCGGCCAGCAGACGTTCCTTATAATACTCTGGCAGGCTGGAGGCCCGAATGTCAAAACGCAAATGTATCGCCGTTGAGGTCTTATTGACGTGCTGTCCTCCCGCGCCCTGGGCGCGAATGGCGGTGATTTCCAGCTCATCGTCAGGGATCGAGACCGTTCGCGAAATGACGATCATGCCGGCTGATGCCACGACGTCAGATGAATTTCCAGATTATTCTGAGAATCAGACAACCAGATCGCACCGTCCTGAATCGTCGCCTGTAGCGTCATGGTTCGATTCGCAAAGGCGCTGAGTTGGGCCAGTTGTTCATCGTCCAGATACCAGACGGTGAGATTCGAAAACTGCGCGCATTTGTTCTGGTTTTGCTGCCACCAGATCTGTGCCGCCCGGCTGTTATAGGCAAACAGCGCCACGTCAGCAGCCAGCGAGCACGCCTTCTTAATACGCCGTTCATCCGGTAATCCCAGCTCGATCCACAAGTCGATCCCCAGATGATCGTTACGCAACCACGCTTCCGGCTCATCCTCCGCGCTTAAGCCACGCGTAAACTGGAGACGCTCATCCGCATACTTAATCCACGCCAGCAGACGCAGCATCATGCGCTCCTGGGTTTCAGAAGGGTGACGCGCCAGCGTCAATGCCGCATCGAGAAACTGGTTACGGTCAAGGTCCGCCACGTTGATAACGGCTTTGTAAATTGTCGCTTTAAGCGCCATGGAAAAACTCCTTTCGAATCAGGCGGTCATTGTAGCGAAAATGGAGCAAAAAGGCTGTCAGAGGATCATCAATCAAGGCGCTGATATTGCGTGAATGGCTGTGGTATAGTCACCTTGCTAAACAGAGTTTATCTTCGTAGGCTTAGACTTGCATCCACGGTTAAGTCAGAATGCTGACAGGAGGGCATGTGGAAAAATATTGTGAGTTAATACGCAAGCGGTATGCGGAAATCGCCAGCGGAGACTTAGGGTATATCCCGGATGCGCTGGGTTGCGTATTGAAGGTGCTTAATGAAATAGCGGCAGACAGTGCCCTTTCAGAGTCGGTCAGGGAAAAGGCGGCGTATGCTGCGGCGAACTTACTGGTGAGCGATTATGTCAATGAATGATACATACCAACCCATCAACTGTGATGACTACGACAACCTTGAGCTCGCCTGCCAGCATCATTTATTACTGACGCTGGAACTGAAAGATGGCGAAGTTTTGCAGGCGAAAGCCAACGATCTGGTTTCACGGAAAAACGTGGAATATCTGATCACCGAGGTTGCGGGTGAAACACGCGAGCTTCGTCTCGACAAAATTGTCAGCTTCAGCCATCCGGAAATTGGTACCGTGGTGGTTAGCGAATCCTGAGTATGTGTTGCCGGATGGCGGTGCAAGCACCTTATCCGGCCTACGCGCCATGCGATGCGTAGGCCTGAGAAGCGCAGCGTCATCAGGCATTTCAGATGCTCGTATCCCACACCAATTTCACCCCCGATTCCCCCTCTGCAAGCCCCTCACGCGTGACAAATACCCCAGCAGCCGCAATCAGCGTTTCACCATAAAACAGCAATGGCGTAGTATCGCGTCGCCAGGACGGCACATTCAGCTCCTGCCAGATTTTCTTTAGCTTACGCCCGCCGTTGCGGCCAACGATATGCAGCATTCCCGGTGCCTTAAAACGGATACTGACGCACTCATCCTTGCGAGGCATGCGCAATTTACCCCCCGGCTGTAGCCGAAGATGGCCCAGTCCGGCAGGCAGCGTGAGCGGCATCTGCCAGCAAGACCAGGGCAGTATGGTCTCACTCTGCCCGACAGCAGATTTAACCCACCATAGTTGCCCCTGATAACGCCGCACCTCATAGTCACCAAAGCGCAGACAGGGGGAAGCATCTTCACGCGCCAGCGCAACCTCCTGCCAGAGACGCTCCAGCCCATCGCGGGAAGGCATTGGCGCATTTTGCGCGGCCAGCCAGCGGCGAAGCAATGCTGCACGCCGGACACGGCTCATCGCCATGAGCGGCGTAAGCATGAGCGTTCCGTTTGCCGTGGTGCAACCTGACAGTTCATCGGCAAGCAGTTCATCCAGCAGACTCTCCTGCTCAGCGCACAGCGCGGCGCTACGCGCTGTGGCGTCGGCGAAATGCGGCCAGCGCTGTTGCAGTAGCGGCAGAACCTGCAAACGCAGGAAGTTGCGATCGTAGGCGTCATCCTGATTGCTTTCATCTTCAATCCAGCGAAGCTGATGTTGCCTTGCCCATTCTTCCAGCGCCGCACGGGTTTGCGTCAGCAGCGGACGGATGAGCTGCGTGCCGGCAAACGCAGAAATCTCCGCCATGGCAGACAGCCCCGCCGGACCGCTACCGCGTTTGAGCGCCAGTAAAAAGGTTTCACACTGATCGTCAAGGTGCTGAGCGGTCACCAGCACCTCACCGGGCAGCAACGCGTCGGCGAACGCCTGATAACGCGCCTGCCGGGCATGTGCTTCAATCCCCAGTCCCTCGTCCACCAACGTTACCCGTTCCACCACCAGCCGTACCTGCCATTGCGCACAGAGGGCTTCGCAATGTGCCACCCATTCATCGGCGTGAGCGCTCAGTCCATGATGGATGTGAATGGCGCGAAGTGAGAGTGTCGGTTGCTGCGCCCGCCATTGCACCAGTTGATGCAGAAGCACAGTAGAGTCGAGGCCACCGCTAAAAGCGACCAGTATCTGTCGGGAGGTGATAAGCGAGGTGTTCAGCGTGAGTGTTGTCATAGCGGTTATTTACAGTGACGTTGCCCGGCACGTTACCGGGCAATCGTCGCAATAACAAGTCTTACTGCTCATACAATTCAAGCGGCAGGCCATCCGGGTCTTTAAAAAAGGTAAAGCGCTTGTTGGTGAAGGGATCAATGCGGATGGCTTCGCAACTGACGTGATTTGCCTCCAGATGTGCAACCGATTTATCCAGATCATCCACGCTGAATGCCAGATGGCGCAAACCGCAGGCTTCCGGACGACCTGGACGCGCTGGCGGAAAAGGAAATGAAAAAAGCTCAATCACATATTGTCCGTTCAGCGCCAGATCGCCCTTCCACGAATCTCGTTCTTCGCGATAGGCTTCGCTCATCAGCGTAAACCCCAGAATATCGCAATAGAAGGACTTACTCGCGGCATAGTCTGTCGCAATGATCGCAATATGGTGAACCTGTTTTAATCCCAGCATAGTGTCTTCATCTCCTTTATTTATCATCAGCACGTTACCCGCCCAGGGGCGCTGAAGGCAAGTCGTCACGCCGTTTTTAAGACTCGTACGTGGTATACGCCATCGTCATCCTGCTTCGTCCCGTGAATATCCGTTTCAAAACCTGGATAGTGGTGACCGACAGAACAGAGCATCAACAGGAAATCGAGTACGGCGCGACTCTGCCCGGTGATCATTTCTCCCGGCATCAGCAGTGGAACACCGGGGGGATACGGCAGGATCATATTCGCCGACACACGCCCCACCAGTTGATCGAGCGTCACCGTTTCGACTTCGCCTTTGATCTGCCGCTGCCAGGCCTGATGCGGCGTCATGACCATTTCCGGCAAGGTATCAAACGCACGCAGCATCAGTCCGGAAAGATCGTGCTGGCGGATGAGCTTATGGATCCCTTGCGCCAGATCCTTGATACGCATGTTGCGATAAAAGTCAGGATCTTCTGCATACAGATCCGGCAGCATATTCTTCACGCGTAAATTGAGATCGTAAGAGCGTTTAAATTCGGTCAGGCCACGCAACAGCCCCATCGCTCGGGTTTTATCAATACCGATACTAAAGAGAAACAGCAGGTTGTACGGACCGGTTTTTTCCACCACCACACCGCGCTCATCGAGAAATTTCGCGACCAGCGCGGCGGGGATCCCTTCCTCACTCATCTTTCCCTGCTCATCCATACCAGGTGTCAGGATCGTTACTTTCACCGGGTCGAGGAACATATGATCGTCGTCGGCATCGGTAAATCCGTGCCAGTCTTCACCAGGCGCAACCGGCCAGCACTCGGCTTCATCAACGTCTTCCGGCTGCCAGATATCAAAGAACCAACCGTCAGACTCTTCACGCAGGCGCTGTACCTCTTTGCGAAAATGCAGCGCACGCTCCACTGAGCGATTGATTAATCGCCTGCCGGAATTTCCCCGCAGCATCGCCGCCGCCGTCTCAATGGAGGCAACAATGGGATAGCTCGGTGAGGTAGAGGTGTGCATCATGAAAGCTTCGTTGAAGGTCTCTTCGTCATAGTCCCCTTTAATATGGATCAGCGACGCCTGCGACAACGCCGCCAGCATTTTGTGGGTGGATTGCGTTTCGAAGAAAACCTTTCCAGGTACTCGCTCACCGCTCATCCCGCTTTTCCCCTGATAAATGGGATGAAAGTGCGTATAGGGCACCCAGGCAGAATCGAAGTGGATAGAAGGGACATCCAGCGTCTGCTTGATCCAGTTGGTGTTATACAGCAGACCGTCATAGGTTGAGTTGGTGATCACCGCGTGAACCGGCCACTGCGCCTGCGCCGTGGCGGCAACTTTGCTCGCAATACTCTCACGCGTAAATTCACGCTTAGGAATGCCACCCAAAATGCCGAGCGCATTACGCGTCGGTTTCAGCCAGATCGGGACCACGTCGCTCATCATCAACAAATGCGCCAGCGACTTATGGCAGTTGCGGTCAATCAACAGCGTACTGCCCGTCGGCGCGGCATACATGCCCACAATTTTGTTTGAAGTGGAGGTGCCGTTGGTCACCATGTAACTCTGTTCTGCGCCGAAGGTTCTGGCAATGTACTCTTCGGCCTCCAGATGCGGTCCGGTGTGGTCGAGTAACGAGCCCAGCTCAGTGACCGATATCGACACATCCGCTTTTAAAGTATTGCCGCCGAAAAAGTCATAGAACAGGCAGCCAACCGGGCTTTTTTGATAGGCCGTTCCAGCCATGTGTCCCGGCGTGCAAAAGGTGTATTTCCCCTCTTTCACATAGGTGAACAGCGCTCTGGTGAAGGGCGGCGTGATATTGTCGAGGTATTCGTTGGTGTACTGGCGAATACGCGTTGCAATATCTTCCGCCTGCCCCAGCGCATACTCAAAAAACCATAACGCCATGCGCATGTCGTGAACGCTGACGTCCATGGTTGAGTGCGTGTTGATAAACGCATACAGCGGTAAATACTCATTGAGCTGGTTAATCTCGCTGCACAGATCGAGACTGTACTCATCCCAGTCAAAAATTACCCCGCAAATGCGCGGGTTATGTTCGATAAATTTCAGCAGGTCGACGCTGTTTTGCGGCCAGATGATCTGAAATCCCTGTGATTGCAGCGCACGCTCAAGCTCCTTGATGGGCTCATCTTTATAAAAAACCCCGTGCGGCCCCATGATGGCGATGATGTTCATGCGTTCCTCCTGGAAAAACCTAAGCTAATCATAGCGGGTTCAAAGCGCAGGTAAAAAAAAGGGCCACAATTCGTGGCCCTTTTTCGGAATGGTCAACGCTTACGCGTAACCGTAGCTCATCAGACGCTGATAGCGACGGTTTTTCAAATCTTCAGTGCTCAGAACATCGAGATCGGCAAGATCGGCCAGCAGTTGTGCTTTCAGCGAAGCCGCCATCACTTCCGGGTTGCGATGCGCCCCACCCAGCGGTTCCGGGATGATGGAGTCAATCAGCTTCAGCTCTTTCAGTCGCGGAGCGATGATACCCATTGCTTCTGCAGCCAGCGGCGCTTTGTCCGCGCTTTTCCACAGAATGGACGCACAGCCTTCCGGGGAGATCACAGAATAGGTACTGTATTGCAGCATATTCACTTTGTCACCCACGCCAATCGCCAGCGCACCACCGGATCCCCCTTCACCGATCACGGTGCAGATAACCGGCACGCTCAGACGTGACATTTCACGCAGGTTGCGGGCGATGGCTTCAGACTGACCGCGCTCTTCTGCACCGACGCCCGGATAGGCACCCGGCGTGTCGATAAAGGTAATGATCGGCATGTGGAAACGCTCGGCCATTTCCATCAGACGCAAGGCTTTACGATAGCCTTCCGGCGCCGGCATACCGAAGTTACGACGGATTTTTTCTTTGGTCTCGCGGCCTTTCTGATGACCAATGATCATCACCGGACGACCATCCAGACGCGCGATGCCGCCAACGATAGCTTTATCGTCTGCATAAGCGCGATCGCCCGCCAGTTCGTCAAATTCATCAAACGCCAGGCGAACATAATCCAGGGTGTAAGGACGCTGCGGATGGCGTGCCAGTTGGGCAACCTGCCATGCGCCAAGATCGGCGAAGATTTTGCGCGTCAGCTCTACGCTCTTTTCACGCAGGCGATGCACTTCTTCATCGATGTTAATATCCAGTTTCTCGTCCTGACGGCTCACCGCAGTCAGAGAATCGATTTTTGCTTCCAGCTCTGCAATCGGCTGTTCAAAATCAAGGAAATTCAGACTCATAGTATTCCTGTATTAGTCAAACTCCAGTTCCACCTGCTCCGAACCAATGAGGCCACGGAGATCGTTTAGCAAACGATCGCTCGGAGAGACACGCCACGTCGCGCCAAAACGCAACCGCGCACGTGCATCCGCCCTCTGATAGTAGAGATGTACTGGAATTGTCCCCGAGCGGTGGGGTTCCAGAGACTGACGGAGTCGGTTTAAAAGCTGGTCATCAATTTGCCTGTCCGTCAGCGAGATAGCAAGCCCGCGAGCATATTTTTCCCGGGCTTCGTCAATATCCATCACTTCGCGGGCGGTCATTTTAAGCCCCCCGCTGAAGTCATCAAAGCTGACCTGTCCGCTGACGATAAGTATGCGGTCTTTTTCCAGCAATTGCTGGTATTTATCCAGGGCGTCGGTAAATAACATCACCTCCAGACGTCCGGAACGGTCATCCAGCGTACAGATGCCGATACGATTGCCGCGCTTGGTGACCATAACCCTTGCGGCAATCACGAGCCCCGCAGCCGTGGTCACTTTACCACGTTCTGTCGGATGCATGTCTTTCAGCCGGTAGCCTCCGACATAGCGCTCAATTTCTTTCAAATACTGATTGATAGGGTGACCCGTCAGGTATAACCCCAACGTCTCGCGTTCCCCGTCTAACACCACCTGTTCCGGCCACGGCTGGCAGTTGGCGTAGGACTGTTCTATTTGCTCCGGCTCTTCCGCCAGCACACCGAACATATCCGCCTGACCAATCGCTTCTGCTTTCGCGTGCTGGTCGGCGGCTTTCAGCGCATCGCCCAGCGAGTTCATCAGCGCAGCGCGATGCGGCCCCAGCCGATCGAACGCCCCGGACATGATCAGTTTTTCCAGCACCCGCCGATTGAGCTTTTTGGTATCGGTGCGCGCGCAAAGATCGAACAACTCACGGAAGTAGCCGCCGTTGTTACGCGCCTCGATGATCGCCTCGATCGGACCTTCACCCACGCCTTTGATCGCGCCGATGCCGTAGACAATCTCGCCATCATCGTTGACGTGGAAGTGATACAGCCCGGAGTTGATATCCGGTGGCAGGATCTTCAGCCCCATGCGCCAGCATTCGTCCACCAGTCCCACCACCTTCTCGGTGTTGTCCATATCGGCGGTCATCACTGCCGCCATAAACTCAGCAGGATAGTGCGCTTTCAACCATAGCGTCTGGTAAGAGACCAGCGCGTAAGCGGCAGAGTGCGATTTGTTAAATCCATACCCGGCGAATTTCTCCACCAGGTCGAAAATTTTCATTGCCAGTTCGCCGTCAACGCCGTTCTTTTTTGCCCCTTCTTCGAAGGTGCCGCGCTGCTTGGCCATCTCTTCCGGCTTTTTCTTACCCATCGCACGACGCAGCATGTCCGCGCCGCCAAGAGTATAGCCAGAGAGCACCTGGGCAATCTGCATGACCTGTTCCTGATACAGGATGATGCCGTAGGTCGGTTCCAGTACTGGTTTCAGGCTTTCGTGTTGCCACTGCACATCCGGATAGGAAATCTCTTCACGCCCGTGCTTACGGTCGATGAAGTTATCTACCATCCCGGACTGCAACGGCCCAGGGCGGAACAGCGCCACCAGTGCGATCATATCTTCGAAGCAGTCAGGCTGCAGACGTTTAATCAGGTCTTTCATGCCGCGGGATTCAAGCTGGAAGACCGCGGTGGTTTCCGAGCGTTGCAGCATGTCGAAGCTTTTCTTGTCGTCCAGCGGGATAGCGGCAATATCCAGCGGCGGCTCGCCGTTCTTCTCGCGGCGGGCGTTGATCATCTCCAGCGCCCAGTTGATGATAGTCAGCGTACGCAGGCCGAGGAAGTCGAACTTCACGAGGCCGGCATATTCCACGTCGTTTTTATCAAACTGAGTAACCGGGTGCAGCCCCTGTTCATCACAGTACAGCGGCGCGAAATCGGTGATTTTCGTCGGGGCGATAACCACACCACCAGCGTGCTTACCAGCGTTACGGGTCACGCCTTCCAGCTTACGCGCCATGTCGATCAGCGCTTTAACTTCTTCATCTGCCTCATAAATTTCTGGCAGTTGCGGTTCTGCTTCGAAGGCTTTCGCCAACGTCATCCCTGGGTCAGGCGGCACCAGCTTCGAAATCCTGTCGACAAAACCGTACGGATGACCCAGTACACGGCCAACGTCGCGGATCACCGCTTTCGCCGCCATCGTACCGAAAGTAATAATCTGCGATACCGCATCACGACCGTACATGTCCGCAACGTGTTCGATCACCTGGTCGCGTTTCTCCATACAGAAGTCAACGTCGAAGTCAGGCATGGAGACACGCTCCGGGTTAAGGAAACGTTCGAACAGCAGGTCAAACTCCAGCGGATCAAGGTCGGTGATTTTCAGCGCATAGGCCACCAACGATCCCGCACCAGAACCACGGCCCGGGCCAACCGGCACGCCGTTGTCTTTCGACCACTGGATAAATTCCATTACGATGAGGAAGTAGCCCGGGAACCCCATCTGGTTGATGACCTGTAGCTCGATATCCAGACGTTCATCGTATGGCGGACGTTTCTCTTTCCGCTCAGCTTCATCCGGGAACAGAAAGGCCAGACGCTCTTCCAGCCCCTCTTTCGACTTCTGGACCAGGAAATCTTCCGTGGTCATATCGCCGGTCGGGAACTGCGGCAGGAAGTACTCACCCAGACGCACCGTGACGTTGCAGCGTTTTGCTATTTCGACCGTGTTTTCCAGCGCTTCCGGAATATCGGAGAAGAGTTCGCACATCTCCTCTTCCGAACGCATATATTGCTGCGGCGAGTAGTTACGCGGACGTTTGGGATCGTCGAGGGTAAAGCCATCGTGAATAGCAACGCGAATTTCATGCGCGTCAAAGTCTTCACTATTGATGAAGCGCACGTCGTTGGTGGCGACCACCGGCAAACCACGTGCTTCCGCCAGCTCAACGGCTGCGTGCAGATAATTTTCTTCATCGGGTCTGCCGGTCCGGATCAGCTCAAGGAAATAACGATCCGGGAAGTGTTCTTCATAGAAAGCGACACACTCTTCGACCAGCGCGCTGTTGCCGCGCAGAAGACTGCGCCCGACGTCCCCCATGCGCCCGCCAGACAGCAGGATCAACCCTTCTTTCAGTTCGATCAGCCAGTCACGGTCGATAATCGGTCCCGCCGCGCCGTAACCACGCTGATAAGCTTTGGAGATCAGCAGGGTGAGATTTTGATAACCGGTGTTATTCGCGGCGAGCACCGTCAGATGCGTGAGTTCATCACCCATCAGCTCGCTCTGAACATGGAAATCAGCGCCAACAATGGGTTTAATCCCGGCGCCATGACCCGCTCCGTAGAACTTCACCAGACCACAGAGGTTAGTAAAATCGGTGATCGCCAGCGCAGGCATGCCCAACGCGGCCGCCTTTTTCACCAGCGGTCCGGTTTTCGCCAGCCCATCGATCATGGAGTAGTCGCTGTGCACCCGCAGGTGGACGAAACGAGGTTCAGACATCTTCAGATTCCTTCAACACAAGAATCAGGACGCGAGTCCCAGTGCGCGTTTAACGGGAGCAAAACTGCGTCGGTGATGCTCCGTTGCGCCATGTTCAGCCAGTTTTTCCAGATGGAAAGCGGTTGGATACCCTTTGTGCTGGGCAAAACCATATTGCGGGAAAACGCTATCCAGCGCGGCCATTTCGGCATCACGCGTGACTTTAGCAAGAATCGACGCAGCGCTAATTTCTGCCACCCGACTGTCGCCCTTCACCACCGCCAGGGACGGCACAGGCAATGCCGGGCAGCGATTACCGTCGATCAGCACATATTCCGGCGCAATATGTAACCCCGCCACCGCTCGCTGCATCGCCAGCATCGTGGCATGAAGAATATTCAGCTCATCGATCTCGTGCGGTTCTGCACGACCCAGGCTCCAGCTCAACGCTTTTTCTTTGATTTCGTCATACAGCGCCAGACGGCGCTTTTCAGATAATTTTTTGGAATCGTTTAGACCTACAATCGGGCGCGCCGGGTCAAGGATCACGGCAGCGGTGACGACCGCACCGACCAACGGACCGCGTCCGACTTCATCCACACCCGCCACTAAATGCGCGTGCGGATAAACAAATTCGATCATCGTGCTAACTCCAGGACCGCATCCGCCGCCTGCTCATCGGCGTTACAGCGGATCTGCTGATGCAGTTCGCGGAAAGTATCGTGCATCGCATGGCTGGTTTTACCGTTCGCCAGCAAGGGGAGAAGCGCCTCAGCCAGCTTTTGCGGCTCGCACTCTTCCTGCAATAGCTCTTTCACCAGTTCCCTTCCCGCCAGCAGGTTTGGCAGCGAGACATAATCGGTCTTCACCAGTCGCTTCGCCAGCCAGAACGTAAAGGGCTTCATGCGATATCCCACCACCATCGGGCATTTCGCCAGCATACACTCGAGCGCAGCGGTACCGGATGCCAGCAGCGCGGCATCACTGGCAACCATTGCTTCACGCCCCATCCCATCCAGCATGTGGACGGAAAGCTCCGGTGCAACCTCTGCTTTGATCTGCTCGAACTGCTCACGCCGTTTAGCGTTGACCAGCGGCACCACCACTTCAAGATCGGGGTAGCTCTGGCGCAACAGTTGTGCCGTTTTCAGGAAGTCGGCGCTGAGCATTTCTACTTCCGCACCGCGACTGCCGGGTAATAATGCCAGGCAGTGCGCATCATGGGGGATTCCCAGCACATCGCGTGCCGCATTTTTATCTGGATCCAGCGGCATCGCGTCCGCCATCGTGTGACCGATAAAACGGCACGGTACGTTGTACTTGTCGTAAAACGCTTTTTCGAAAGGCAGAAAAGCCAGAACCATGTTGGTCGATCTGCCTATTTTGAAAACACGTTTCTGTCGCCACGCCCAGACGGACGGACTGACGTAATGAATCGTTTTGATACCCTGTTTTTTCAGATTTCCTTCGAGGGTGATATTGAAATCAGGGGCATCAATGCCGACGAAGACATCGGGCTGTAACTCGGTAAATCGACGGGTCAGATCGGCGCGGATATGCAGCAGACGACGCAGGCGCCCAAGCACTTCCACAATGCCCATCACCGCCAGTTCTTCCATCTCATACCAGGCTTCACAGCCTTCGGCCTGCATGCGCGGGCCGGCAACGCCGACGAAACGCGCGTCGGGTACGCGCGCTTTCAGCGCCCGGATTAAGCCGGCACCAAGAATATCGCCGGAAGTTTCTCCGGCGACCAGGGCTATTGTTAAGGGGCGCTGTTCTGCCATTAACGAATCAGACCGCGCGTTGAGCGGGCAAAGAAATCGCTGAACGCCTGTACTTCCGGATATTGCTTCGCCAGCTCGGCGATTTCCGGTTTTACTTCTTCCAGCGTTTTGCCGCTACGGTACAACGCTTTGTAAGCATTGCGGATGGCGGTGATCGCCTCGCGGGTAAAACCGCGACGCTTCAACCCTTCGATGTTGACGCCAAATGGCGTCGCGTGGTTGCCCTGAGCAATAACGTACGGCGGAACGTCCTGAGCAACGCCAGAACAGCCACCGACCATCACGTGCGCACCGATAATGCAGAACTGATGCACGGCGGTCATGCCGCCAATGATGACGTAATCATCCAGCGAGACGTGACCTGCAAGTGTGGCGTTATTCGCCAGAATACAGCGATCCCCTATTGTGCAATCGTGTGCCACATGGGCATTGATCATCAGTAAGTTATCGCTGCCCACCTTCGTCAATCCACCGCCTTGCACTGTGCCACGATGAATGGTAACGCTTTCGCGAATGCGGTTACGATCGCCAATTTCCACTCGGGTTGGTTCACCAGCATATTTTAGATCCTGGTTCACTTCGCCGATGGAGGCGAACTGATATATCTCGTTATCGCGGCCAATTTTAGTATGACCATTCACGACAACGTGAGACTTCAGTACGGTACCCTCACCAATTTCAACATGGGGTCCAACAAGGCAAAAAGGACCAATGTGAACGTTAGCGCCGAGTGAGGCGCCCTCTTCCACAATGGCGGTTGGATGAATAAAGGCGGATTTATCAATCACGTATCAGGCCTCCCGGCTACGAGCGCACATCATCGTTGCTTCGCAAACTACTTTACCGTCAACCAGCGCAACCCCTTTAAAGCGGGTCAGGCCACGGCGCGTTTTCTCGAAAGTGACTTCCATGATCATCTGATCGCCTGGCACAACGGGACGCTTAAAGCGTGCTTCATCGATACCCGCGAAATAATAGAGTTCTCCTGGCTCCAGTTTCCCTACGCTTTTAAACGCAAGAATACCGGTAGCCTGTGCCATTGCTTCCAGAATCAGCACGCCAGGGAAAATCGGTTTACCCGGGAAATGCCCCTGGAAAAACGGCTCGTTAACGGAGACATTTTTCACTGCGCGCAGAAAACGACCTTCTTCAAAGTCCAGCACGCGGTCAACCAGTAAAAACGGAAAACGGTGCGGCAGAAGTTCTAAAATCTCTTCAATATGCAGAGTATGAGTGTTAGTAGTCAAAATACTCTTCCTGTCCAAATATGCTAAAAGCCAATAATAACACGGCCTGCCGCAATCGTATGAATGCCGACAGGCCGTAAAGTATGTGTGACCGGGTGAGCGTTTAGTCTTGTTGATTAACCTTGCGCTCAATGGCTTTGAGGCGCTTGCTCATATCATCAATGTTCATCACCAGCGCGGCTGTCTTACGCCATACTTTGTTAGGTTGCAGCGGAATGCCTGAGGAATAGACGCCAGGTTCAGTGATGGGACGCATCACCATCCCCATGCCCGTCACGGTAACCTTGTCGCATATTTCCATATGCCCGTTGATTACGCTGGCACCACCGATCATGCAGTAACGGCCAATCTTCAGGCTGCCCGCCATGATGACACCCCCGGCAACTGCCGTATTGTCGCCAATCACAACGTTATGTGCAATCTGACACTGGTTATCAATGATAACCCCATTGCCGATCACAGTGTCATCCAGTGCACCACGGTCAATGGTAGTACAAGCGCCGATCTCCACGCGATCGCCAATAATGACGCGACCTAACTGCGGGATCTTCACCCAATTACCACGGTCGTTGGCATAGCCAAAACCATCAGCACCAATGACCGTACTGGACTGGATCAGGCAATTCTCACCGATCTGAATGTCGTGGTAAACCGATACATTCGCCCACAGGCGCGAACCGGCCCCAATTTTCGTATTTTTCCCGACGAAGCAGCCCGCCCCGATAACCACGTTATCGCCAAGCTCCACGCCAGATTCAATCACCGCATTCGCGCCAATCGAAACATTGCTACCCAGCGTTGCCGTCGCATCAACCACTGCACTTGGTGCAATGTTCTGTGCCGGCTGCGGCGTGGTATCTAAAATTTGCGCCATTCGCGCGTACGTCAGGTAGGGGTTCTTCACTACCAGTGCAGCACTCTTAGCAAAAGGAAGATCGTCCTGCGTCATGACAACGGCAGACGCCTGGCATAGGGCCAGGTGCTCACGGTATTTCGGATTCACCATGAACGTGATGTGACCCGTTTGCGCAGATTGCATGGACGCAACGCCGGTGATGACGAGATCGCCATCACCGTGTAATTCTGCATCCAACTGCTCTGCTAAATCAGCCAGTCGAATTGAAGGCATTACTTATTTAACCTGTTTCAGTACGTCAGCGGTGATGTCTTTTACATCGCTGCTGTTGTAAGCAACGGTGTTCGCGTCAACGACCAGATCGATGCTCTGGCTGCTGGCAACAGATTTCACAGCAGTCTGGATACGAGTAACCAGTTTGCCACGTTCTTCGTTGGAACGACGTGCACGATCCTGCTCAAAAGCCTGCGCTTTCTGAGAGAAGGTCTGGCGCTGAGCCATCACGTCTTTTTCCAGCTTAGTACGATCGCTGCCCGCTTTCATGGACTGCAGACGCTGCATTTTAGATTGCAGATCGGATTCCATACGCTGCAGTTCGCTCGCGCGGCCTTTAAACTCATTTTCCAACGTGTTGGAAACACCGGTCTTCTGTGCAACCTGCTGGAACAGGCTACCCATGTTGACGATTGCAATTTTGTCAGCAGCCTGTGCAGACGTAACCATTGCTAAACCGAGACCTGCCGCTAATAACCACTTTTTCACAATAAACTCCTTACCATCCCATTTGCACCCGAAGGTACAGTTCTTTGCGTGGCCAGGCGATCCCATGCAAGATCGCCTAAAGTCATCGCTACACTACCATTACATTCCTTTGCGAAGAACAATTACCAGGTTTTACCAATGTTAAACTGGAACTGCTCTTTTTTGTCTCCATCGTAATCCTTAAACGGCTGGGCGTAGGAGAAGACCAACGGCCCCAATGGGGACATCCATTGTAATGCGATACCAGCAGACATACGGATATTGCTCGGATCACTGTAGTCCGGATAACCGGAATATGCACTTGAATCCCAGTTTGTATCCCAGACGGTACCCATATCCCAGAAGAACGAAGTACGAACCGAGTTAGCGTATTTATCACTGATGAACGGTGTTGGGGTAATGAATTCCAGGCTGGCGACAGCCATGGCGTTACCGCCCACTGCGTCATCCGATTTACACGGCGCTGACTGAGTACTCTCACATTCGTTATCGTAGTCGTTATCACCATCATGACGACTGCTGGACGGGAAATAGACCGCTTTCGGACCAATGGTGTTGGACTGGAAGCCACGCACGGTACTGGAACCACCGGCATAGAAGTTCTCATAGAACGGCATTTCTTTGCCGCCGAATCCATCACCGTAACCCCAACGGGTACGACCGAGAACCACCCACTTGTGATCGTCATCGATCGGTACGTAGGTCGCGGTATCCAGCGTCGCTTTGTAGAACTCGTTATCAGAGCCAGGAATTGTCACCTTACCATTCAGGTTGACGCGGGTCCCTTCCGTCGGAAAGAAGCCACGGTCAAGCTTGTTGTACGTCCAACCATAGTTGAAGGTGAAGTCGTTAGCGCTGTAAGAGTTGCGGTCATTCGAGTTATCCGGGTATTCACCTACGGAGTTCAAATAACGCCACATCGCGACCTGCGGCTGCATGTTGGACAGGGAGTTGTGTACATACCCTAAGCCAGCACGCAAGGTGTTGTATTCGTTGATCGGGAAGCCCAGCGTGACGTCTGTACCATAACTTTTGTTGGTATAGTCAGACAGATCCGCATCGTTCGCATCAAAGTCGTTATAGAAGACACGGCCACCCAGGCTCACGCCATCAACGGTAAAGTACGGGTTGGTAACAGAGAGTTCGCTGTAGGTCTGGTAATCGTTCTTGGTACCGTTAATCCCCACCGCGTAGCCAGTACCCAGCCAGTTATCCTGCTGAACACCCGCCTGGAAGCTTACGCCGCTTTCCGTACCGTAACCGACACCGAAGTTGAAGCTACCTGTGTTACGCTCTTTCACCTTATAGACCACATCAACCTGGTCCGGGCTGCCCGGAACACGCTGCGTGTCGGTGTCGACCGTTTCAAAGTAACCCAGACGGTTCAGACGCTCTTTACCCTGATCAACCATATCGCTGCCCAGCCATGCCCCTTCCATCTGACGCATTTCGCGACGCAGGACGGCATCTTTGGACGTATCGTTACCTTCAAAACGGATCTTACGCACGTAGAAACGGTTACCCGCATCGACGTTTACGCGTAGCTTAACCGTTTTGTCAGTATCATTGATTTCAGGTTGCGATTGAACGCGTGGATAAGCATAGCCATAGCGACCCAGAAGCTTCTTAATATCATCTTCCATTTTGGTCACTTTGGTGCCGTTATAGAGTTCACCCGGCTCAATTTTCGTCAGGCTTTCGATCTCAGCAGAGTGCCCCGCCAGGTTGCCCGTTACCTGAACGCCAGAAAGCTTATACTGCTCGCCTTCCGTGATGTTCACAGTAATGTAGATCCCTTTCTTATCCGGGGTCAGGCTGACCTGCGTTGAGTCAATGTTGAAACGTGCGTAACCGCGATCCAGATAGTAGCTGCGCAGGGTTTCAAGGTCACCCGCCAGTTTCTGCTTCTGGTATTTGCGATCGCCAACGACGTTCCACCACGGAACTTCATCACGCAACTGGAAGTGAGAGATCAGTTCATCCGTGCTGAAGGCATGGTTACCAACGATGTTGATCTGCTGGATCTTCGCCGATACCCCTTCCTGGAACACCAGTTTAAGGTCAACACGGTTGCGCGGCAGTGGTGTGACAACCGCTTTCACACTGGCACTGTATTTACCGACGCTGTAGTAGAAGTCTTCCAGACCTTTCTCGATATCGGCAATGGTGGTGCGATCCAGAGATTCGCCAACACGCACGCCAGAAGCCTCGAGGTTTTGCTTCAGCATGTCATCTTTCACCGATTTGTTACCGGAGAAGGTGATGCTGGCAATCGTCGGACGCTCTTTTACCTGAACCAGAAGCGTATCGCCATCGCGAAGGACACGAACATCCTCAAAGTTGCCAGTGGCAAACAGTGCGCGAATGGTATTACTGATATCTTCATCATTAACCGTGTCGCCTGTGCGCACCGGCATACTGAGGAGGGCCGCACCAACGGCGACACGCTGCAGGCCTTCGAAATGAATGTCCTTCACTACGAACCCTTCAGCACCGTATACGGTCGCGCTGCTAAACAGCAGCGACGCTATGAGCAACTTTTTCATCGCCATCGTTATTATGCGTTCTTCCTAACTAACTCTCTTACAACCGAGAGAAATCATTGAAAAGTGCAAGCCCCATTAACAGCACCAGCAAAATCGAGCCAATGCGATAACTAAAGTCTTGAACCCGCTCGGATACCGGTCCGCCCTTAAGCTTTTCAATCGCCAGGAACAGCAGATGCCCCCCGTCAAGAACGGGCAACGGAAACAGGTTGATTATCCCTAAGTTCACGCTAATCAGCGCAAGGAACATCAGATAATAAATCACCCCAAACTCCGCTGACATCCCAGCCCCCTGAGCGATAGAAATCGGCCCACTGAGGTTGTTCAGTTTCACATCACCGGTTATCAATTTTCCCAGCATACTGACCGTCAGTTTCATCAACTGCCACGTTTTATCCGTGGCCTGTGCAATGGCGCTGAACGGCCCATACTGGCGTACTGTCTTGTACTCATCCGGCAGAGGAATGATTTTCGGCACAACGCCGGCAAAACCTTCTGCCTTCCCATTACCCGATTTTGAATCCGGAATTAATGTCAAAGACAAGGCACTCCCCTGCCTTTCAATCTCCAGCGCTAACGGCTGACCTGGATTATCGCGCACCAGGGTCACGAACGTCATCCATTGCGTTAGCGGTTGACCATCGACTTTAACGATCCTGTCGCCTGCTTGCAAACCCGCCTTACTTGCGGCGGATTGCGCCTGGACTTCCGACAGCACCGGTTCAATCTGCGGTCCGCGTGGTCGAATCCCTAAAGAAGATACAGGATCTTCCTTATCAGGCTCAAATGCCCACTGCCGCAAATCCAGCGTTTTTTCCTGTCGCTGGTTGCTGCCGAAAGGCGCCACGCTGATTGTCGTCTGTTCATCGCCAATTTTTGCGACCAACTGTAAACGCACTGCATCCCAATCAGGGGTTTCGATGCCATCAACGGCTTTAAGTTCCGTGCCTGGAATAATTTGCGCCTGGGCGGCAATCGAGTTGGGCATAATTTCACCAACAACCGGACGAACACCAGGAACACCGATGATAAACACCAGCCAGTAAGCAAAGATGGCAAAGAGGAAATTGGCAACCGGACCGGCTGCAATGATCGCTGCACGTTGGCCGACGGTTTTATTGTTGAAAGCGTGGTGACGCAGCTCCGGGATCACCGGTTCCGCGCGTTCATCCAGCATTTTGACATAGCCGCCCAGCGGGATCAGGGCGATGACGTATTCGGTTCCGGACCGATCGGTACGGCGCCAGAGCGCTTTACCAAATCCAATAGAAAAGCGCTCGACACGGACACCGCAGCGCCGGGCAACCCAGAAATGACCAAATTCATGCACGGTGATCAGCACACCCAGTGCGACAATGAATGCAGCCAGATTCCAGAGAATACTCAGCATAAAACCTTCCGTTAAAGCGTTTTGAATACCAGTAACAACAGGCAAGCAAAGACCGGTACTGCCGCCGTCAGGCTATCAATACGGTCCAGAATACCACCGTGTCCTGGAATCAAATGACCGCTGTCTTTAATTCCCGCTTCACGCTTAAACATGCTCTCGGTCAGATCGCCCAGCACGGAGGCCAGCGCGGCGACAATAGAGCAGATTAATAAAGTCACGGGCGCGACATCCAGGTTTGCCCACATGCCATAACCCCAGGAGATGACCGCAGCCGTGGCGAGGCCACCAAAAAAGCCTTGCCAGGTTTTCCCCGGCGACACTTTAGGTGCCAGTTTATGTTTGCCAAACAGTTTGCCAAACATATACGCCCCGGAGTCAGCGCCCCAGACCAGGATCATGACATAGAGCAGCCATATTGCGCCACTGTAATGATTCTCGTCGTAGTGCCAGGCACGCAGCGCCAACATTCCCCAGAAGAAGGGAACGATCGTGAGCACGCCAAAAATGATGCGTAATGTCTTCGAATTACGCCAAACCGTCGCAGAACCGGGGTAAAAAAACACCAGCACTAACGCGACGATCCACCAGCCCAAGGATGCCCACAGCGAGGCCTCGACCAGCGGTTGGTGAATATTATGATGATATTCCGGCAGCAGAAACAGCATCAGTGCGAGCAACAGCCCGCACAGCACCGCCAGCCAGACGCGTTGCGTGCGTGTGGCAAAACCGCTTAACTGTCCCCATTCCCACGCGGCCAGCATACAAACAACCAGCGTCACAATAGCGAACCCCACCGGCGGCAGCAAAAACAGTGCCGCGATGACCACGGGTATTAAAACAAAAGCAGAAATCAGGCGATACTTCAGCAAAAGCGACCCCCATCAGGCTTTATCATCACCGGGCTCGGTGCCGCCGAAACGACGCTCTCGATTAGCAAAGGCATGCAGCGCACCTTCAAAGTCTTGTTCATCGAAATCGGGCCAGAGAACATCTGTAAAGTAAAGTTCGGCATAGGCAATTTGCCAAAGCAAAAAGTTACTTATTCGGTGCTCTCCCCCAGTCCTAATTACTAAATCCACCGGAGCCAGCTCATGCATACAGATTTGTTGATTGAGTATGTCTTCATCAATCTGATCAGGACGCAGTAAACCTTCCTGCACCTGTTCTGCCAGTTGTCTGACTCCCTGGACAATATCCCAACGTCCGCCGTAATTCGCCGCAATATTCAGCGTCAACCCGGTATTCTGGGCGGTAAGCGCTTCAGACTTACGAATACGTTCCTGCAAACGCGCGTTAAATCGACTGGTGTCGCCAATAATACGCAGGCGGACGTTATGGCGATGCAGGCTTTTCACTTCGCTATCAAGCGCCCACACAAATAACTCCATTAACGCACTCACTTCCTGCGCCGGTCGGTTCCAGTTTTCACTACTAAAGGCATACAGCGTTAACGCATCAATACCATTGTTGGCAGCAAAAGAGACGGCTCGGCGGACGGATTTCGCTCCGGCCTTATGCCCAAATGCGCGAATCTTCCCTTGCTTTTTCGCCCAGCGACCATTGCCATCCATAATGATCGCGACATGACGACAGCCATGTGCAGGCAAATTTTCGCTTACTGGTTGAGTTGCAGACAACATAACGCGTTTATAGTCCCTGAAAGGATTTAGCGGTACTCAGGAATACTGAAGCCTTTACACAAAAAAGCCGTGTCAAACCACGGCTTACCTGACCGAAAAAAGCCAAATACCTGCGATCAGGTGGCGCAGACTATATCACTGAAGCACAACGCTAACAAATAGCACGATCTCCTGTAGAAGGATTATCCTCAGCTTGCGAGTCGCATCACTTGTTTTCTGGCGACTTCTCGCGCAATCGCATCCACCCTCAGAACGTCATCAACGCTCTGGGGTTCCTCCAGGTCCATCTGCTCCAGCACGGCTAAATTGAGATCGGCAATATCGGTAAAGCGTATTTCTTCAGCAAGAAATGCAGCAACGACAACTTCATTAGCTGCATTTAGCGCGGTTGTGGCAGCTTGCCCCTGCTCAAACGCCTCCATCGCCAGTTTCAGGCATGGATAACGTTGGTAATCCGGCGCGCTGAACGTTAACGCGCTGAGTTTGCAGAAATCGAGCGGCTTCACGCCGGAGGTTACGCGATTCGGCCAGGCCATCGTATGTGCGATAGGCGTGCGCATGTCTGGCTCACCCAGCTGCGCCAGAACGCTGCCGTCCTGATAACGCACCATCGAGTGAATCACCGACTGCGGGTGAATCAACACTTCCATCTGGCGGGCACTGGCGTTAAACAACCAACGCGCTTCAATGTATTCCAGACCTTTATTCATCATAGTGGCTGAGTCGACGGAAATCTTACGTCCCATCGACCAGTTCGGATGGCGGCATGCCTGATCGGGCGTCATCGACACCAGTTCATGCAGCGGCGTTTCCCGGAACGGACCACCAGACCCGGTAAGCAAAACAGACATCACACCATTCTGCTCAAGGTCAGCGTATCCCAGATTGTGTTGAATGGGTTGGGGCATACTCTGAAAAATAGCGTTATGTTCGCTGTCAACCGGCAAAAGTTGGGCTTTACTGCGCTTCACGGCGTCCATGAACAGGCGTCCACAGGTCACCAGAGATTCTTTGTTTGCCAGCAGAATCGTTTTTCCTGCGCGAATAGCGGCAAGTGTCGGCAGAAGACCCGCAGCGCCCACAATAGCAGCCATGACCTGATCGACCTCATCAAGCGCCGCCATATCACAGGCTGCCTGTTGTCCACTCAGGACTTCTGTCCGGCTACCCTGCTGTTTCAGCGAGGTATTGAGGAGGCGCGCGCTGGCGTCATCGTCCATCACGGCATAACGTGGAGAGAATTCCAGGCACTGCTCCACCATACGACTGACATTTTTACCTGCCACCAGCGCAATCACGCGAAAGTGCTCAGGATTATGGCGCACCACGTCCAGCGTGCTGCAACCGATAGAGCCAGTCGAGCCCAGAATGGTTAATTGCTTCATCAAACATCCGAAAAAGAGACAGGATAAAAAGCAAAACGCCGCCAGCCGATCCTAAACGATCTTCTGAGCGGCGTTTTAAGCGTACAGGTGAATCAGAACTGCATCAGTTCTGCTTCTTTATCTGCCAGCGCCGCATCCACTTTCTTGATAGCGGCGTCAGTCATTTTCTGTACGTCGTCCTGAGAACGGCGATCGTCATCTTCGCTGATCTCTTTGTCTTTCAGCAGTGCTTTCACTTTGTCATTCGCGTCACGACGGACGTTACGCACGGCAACACGCGCCTGTTCAGCTTCGCCACGAACGATTTTCGTCAGATCTTTACGACGTTCTTCCGTCAGCGGAGGCAGTGGAACACGAATATCGCTGCCCGCAGAGCTCGGGTTGAGGCCGAGGTCAGACGCCATAATTGCTTTCTCAACGGCCGGGCTCATCGAGCGGTCAAACACGTTGATTTTCAGGGTACGGGAATCTTCTACCGTTACGCTTGCCAGCTGGCGCAGCGGCGTAGGCGTGCCGTAATATTCCACGACAATGCCATCCAGCAGGCTGGGAGAAGCACGACCCGTGCGTATTTTGCTGATTTGGTTTTTGAACGCTTCTACGCATTTTTCCATACGTACTTCAGCATCTTTTCTGATATCGCTAATCACGTTACGAATCCTTGAAAACTTGTCTCAGTCAGACCAGACAGGACACCTGCAGAGGTGTGCTTAGTATAGCCCTGATTAAAATATTGCGGGTAAGCTCGCGATATTAACGCGGAATCTTACCTCTATTTAGCCATTACGGGAATTACTCCGTAATTAATGTGCCTTCTTTTTCACCCATCACCACGCGACGCAGTGCGCCTGGCTTGTTCATGTTGAAGACACGAATTGGCAACTTGTGGTCACGCGCCAGCGTAAACGCGGCCAGATCCATCACTTTCAGTTCTTTATCCAGCACTTCGTTATAGGTCAACTGCTCATACATGGTAGCAGAAGGATCTTTCGCCGGATCGGCGGTAAAGACGCCATCGACTTTCGTCGCTTTCAGAACCACGTCCGCTTCGATTTCAATGCCACGCAGGCACGCCGCAGAGTCTGTGGTGAAGAAAGGATTACCGGTACCCGCAGAGAGGATCACGACGCGGTTATTACGCAGCAGGCTGATAGCCTCTGCCCAGCTGTAGTTGTCACATACGCCATTAAGTGGGATGGCGGACATCAGGCGGGCGTTCACATAGGCGCGGTGAAGCGCATCGCGCATTGCCAGACCGTTCATCACGGTGGCCAGCATGCCCATGTGGTCGCCCACAACGCGGTTCATACCCGCTTTCGCCAGACCAGCACCACGGAACAAGTTACCGCCACCAATCACCACACCAACCTGAATACCCAGTTCAACCAGTTCTTTGATTTCCTGAGCCATACGATCCAGTATGCTTGCGTCAATACCGAAGCCTTCCGAACCCTGCAGAGCTTCGCCACTTAACTTAAGCAGAATGCGTTTATAGACGGGTTTTGCATTGGTAGCCATGTTTCTTTCCTGAGACTGTCAACGATTAAAAATGGGGGTAAATTCTGGCGACAAATGATATGTCGCTACTCAGTACAACGAAATAAGAGCCATACTGATTTTTGCGTGACGGGTGACAAAAAGAAGCCGCCCTCAGGCGGCTCCTTTTCGACAATTAAGACTGCTTGGACATCGCAGCAACTTCTGCTGCAAAGTCAGTCTCAACTTTCTCGATGCCTTCGCCCACTTCGAAGCGGATGAAGCCAGTCACGTCAGCGTTGTGCTCTTTCAGCAACTGACCAACAGATTTGCTCGGCTCCATAACGAAAGGCTGACCTGTCAGAGAAACTTCGCCGGTGAATTTCTTCATGCGGCCTTCAACCATTTTCTCTGCGATTTCTTTCGGCTTACCAGACTGCATCGCGATGTCCAACTGAACCTGGTATTCTTTTTCTACCACTTCAGCAGACACGTCTTCCGGCTTAACGAATTCAGGCTTGCTTGCAGCAACGTGCATTGCCAGCTGTTTAACCAGCTCTTCGTCAGCGCCTTTAGCCGCAACCAGAACACCGATACGCGCACCGTGCTGATAGCTACCCAGAACGTCGCCTTCCAGGGAAGCGATACGACGGATGTTGATGTTCTCACCGATTTTCGCAACCAGCGCAACGCGTTCTTCTTCGAACTGCGCTTTCAGCACTTCAACGTCAGTGATTTTGCCCGCAACAGCAGCGTCCAGGACTTTGTCAGCAAATGCCTGGAAACCACCGTCTTTAGCAACGAAGTCAGTCTGGCAGTTAACTTCCAGAATGAAAGCGATGTTGCCGTCGATTTTGGTTTTGATTACGCCGTCAGCAGCAACGTTGCCTGCTTTTTTCGCTGCTTTGATAGCACCGGACTTACGCATGTTTTCGATTGCCAGCTCGATGTCGCCATTAGCTTCAGTCAGTGCTTTTTTGCAATCCATCATGCCTGCGCCAGTACGCTCACGCAGCTCTTTTACCAGGGATGCGGTAATTTCAGCCATTCTAAAATCCTCGGAAGATTTGATCTGCCCGGCATCAAACCGCACAGATTTAAAAGTGAAAAAGGGGGCCATATACAGGCCCCCTAACCAAACATGATACTACCTGGTTTATAAGGGCTCTTCCCCTTCATATTTCGAGCCGCAGGTGCGTTGTCTTCACTCGCTCATCCCGGTCACTTACTCATGTAAGCTTCCGGGAATTCTCGAGCTTGCCGCCTTCCTGCAACTCGAACTATCTCAGGGAAGTTATCAAGCCTTATTATTCAGCTTCTACGAAGCTTTCTTCCGCCTGGGAAGCCAGATCCTGAGAACGGCCTTCACGAACGGTTGCAGCTACAGCGCCCAGGTACAGGCTAACAGCACGGATTGCGTCGTCGTTACCCGGGATAACGAAGTCAACACCGTCCGGATCAGAGTTGGTATCAACGATAGCAAATACCGGAATACCCAGGTTGTTTGCTTCTTTGATAGCAATGTGCTCGTGGTCAGCATCGATTACGAACAGAGCGTCCGGCAGACCGCCCATGTCTTTGATACCGCCCAGGCTGTTTTCCAGTTTCTCAAGCTCACGAGTACGCATCAGCGCTTCTTTCTTGGTCAGCTTTTCGAAAGTACCGTCCTGAGACTGAGTTTCCAGGTCTTTCAGACGTTTGATGGACTGACGAACGGTTTTCCAGTTAGTCAGCATACCGCCCAGCCAGCGATGGTTCACGAAGAACTGGTCGCAGCTGTTAGCAGCGTCTTTCACCGCTTCGCTTGCAGCGCGTTTAGTACCAACGAAAAGGATTTTACCTTTGCGAGAAGCAATCTTGTTCAGTTCAGCCAGAGCGTCGTTGAACATCGGTACAGTTTTCTCAAGGTTGATGATGTGAACTTTGTTACGCGCACCGAAGATGAACGGCTTCATTTTCGGGTTCCAGTAACGGGTCTGGTGACCGAAGTGAACACCAGCCTTGAGCATGTCGCGCATGGAAACAGTTGCCATGATTAAAACCTCTATAGATAAAGTTGGGGTTATGCCTCCACGTATCCCATATTACCGACCCCAAAGGGCACCCCGGAATATGTGCCGATACGTGTGTGTTGTTACACAAAGTGAGATTTGTCGCTTCCGTCTATTCTGTGTATACGAAATGAGATCGGAAGTCCGGCGCGCTTTATACCACAAATACGCCGCAGACACCAATAATTGTTGGCGGTCTGTACTGAATTGAACGATAAATTTCGTGTTACAAGAAGGCGGCAAATTTTTGAATCCCAGGAGCTTACGCGTTGTAGGTGGTGGGAGTGAAAAAATGCAGCCAACGCGCTTGTGGCACGAAAGGCGAAGTTCAGAATGATTCTCAATTTGGCAGGGTATACCCCTGGCTGATACCATTGGCAGCACTTACACAATTATTGTCGAATTAACCGACACTGATGGACAGAATTCATGGCTATCTCAATCAAGACCCCTGAAGAAATCGAAAAAATGCGCGTCGCAGGCCGCCTGGCCGCGGAAGTGCTGGAGATGATCGAACCGTATATCAAACCGGGCGTCAGCACGGGTGAACTGGATCGTCTCTGTAACGACTATATCGTTAACGAGCAGCACGCGATCTCCGCTTGCCTCGGCTATCACGGTTATCCGAAATCCGTCTGCATCTCTATTAATGAAGTGGTGTGTCACGGCATTCCGGATGATGCCAAGCACCTGAAAGATGGCGATATCGTCAACATCGACGTGACCGTCATCAAAGATGAGTACCACGGCGACACCTCTAAAATGTTTATCGTTGGCAAACCGACCATTTTGGGCGAGCGCCTGTGCCGCGTCACGCAGGAAAGCCTGTATCTGGCGCTGCGAATGGTGAAACCGGGCATCCGTCTGCGCACCCTCGGCGCGGCGATCCAGAAATATGCGGAAGGCGAAGGTTTCTCCGTGGTGCGTGAATACTGCGGTCACGGTATTGGTCGCGGTTTCCACGAAGAGCCACAGGTGCTGCACTATGATGCGGACGACGGCGGTGTGGTACTGCAGCCGGGCATGACCTTTACTATCGAACCAATGCTTAACGCCGGTGATTACCGCATCCGTACCATGAAAGACGGCTGGACGGTGAAAACCAAAGACAGAAGCTTGTCTGCGCAATATGAGCATACTATTGTGGTAACCGAAAACGGCTGCGAAATTTTGACGTTACGCAAGGATGACACCATCCCGGCGGTACTCACGCACGACGTATAACTTTTTTGCCTGATGGCGCTCTCGCTTATCAGGCCTACAAATGGCACTATTCCGTAGGCCGGATAAGGCACTTTCGCCGTATCCGGCTTTTTTAATGGGTGGCGCATAATGAATACACTTCCTGAACAGCACGCAAATACCGCACTCCCCACCCTCCCCGGCCAGCCGCAGAACCCGGGGGCCTGGTCTCGCGACGAACTCACCGTCTCCGGGATCAAAACGCGCATCGACACCTTCCAACAGTGGTTGGGCGATGCCTTCGACAGCGGGATTTCCGCCGAACAGTTGATTGAAGCGCGTACCGAATTCATCGATCAGTTGCTGCAACGCCTGTGGATCGACGCCGGTTTCGGGCAGATTGCCGATCTGGCGCTGGTCGCCGTTGGCGGATACGGGCGCGGTGAGTTGCACCCGCTTTCCGATATTGACCTGCTCATCCTGAGCCGTAAAAAATTACCGGATGAACAGGCGCAAAAGGTCGGCGAACTGCTGACGCTGCTGTGGGACGTCAAACTGGAGGTCGGGCACAGCGTGCGTACGCTGGAAGAGTGCCTGCTGGAAGGGTTATCGGACCTGACCGTTGCCACCAACCTGATTGAAACCCGTCTGTTGATTGGTGATGTGGCCCTTTTTCTGGCACTACAAAAGCATATCTTCAGCGAAGGCTTCTGGCCGTCCGATAAGTTTTACGCCGCCAAAGTGGAAGAGCAGCATCAGCGCCACCAGCGCTATCACGGCACCAGCTATAATCTCGAGCCGGATATCAAAAGCAGTCCCGGCGGTCTGCGCGATATCCATACGCTGCAGTGGGTCGCTCGTCGTCATTTTGGCGCTACTTCGCTCGACGAGATGGTGGGCTTCGGCTTTTTGACCCAGGCAGAGCGCGCTGAGCTGAACGAGTGCCTGCACATTCTGTGGCGTATTCGTTTTGCTCTGCATTTAGTCGTCAGTCGTTACGACAATCGCCTGCTGTTCGATCGCCAGTTGAGCGTCGCTCAACGCCTGAACTACAGCGGCGAAGGTAACGAACCGGTTGAGCAGATGATGAAGGATTACTTCCGCGTCACCCGCCGCGTCACTGAGCTCAATCAGATGCTGTTGCAACTGTTTGACGAAGCGATCCTCGCGCTGTCTGCCGACGAGAAACCGCGTCCTATTGATGACGATTTTCAACTGCGCGGCACGCTGATCGATCTGCGTCAGGACGATCTGTTCATCCGCGAACCGGAAGCGATCCTGCGGATGTTCTACACCATGGTGCGCAACAGCGCGATCACCGGGATCTATTCCACAACCTTACGCCATCTGCGCCATGCGCGCCGCCATCTGAATCAGCCGCTGTGCTATATCCCGGAGGCGCGGTCGCTGTTTCTCAGTATGCTGCGTCACCCAGGCGCAGTCAGCCGTGGCCTGCTCCCAATGCACCGACACAGCGTGCTGTGGGCCTACATGCCTCAGTGGTCACGTATTGTCGGGCAGATGCAGTTTGACCTGTTTCACGCCTACACGGTAGACGAGCACACGATTCGCGTGATGCTGAAGCTGGAAAGTTTTGCCAAAGAAGAGACCCGCCAGCGCCATCCGCTGTGCGTGGATCTCTGGCCGCGTCTGCGACAGCCCGAGCTGATTTTTATCGCCGCGCTGTTCCATGATATTGCCAAAGGACGCGGCGGCGATCACTCGGTTCTGGGGGCGCAGGACGTGCTCAAATTCGCTGAGTTGCACGGCCTGAACTCGCGCGAAACGCAGTTAATTGCCTGGCTGGTTCGCCAGCATCTGCTGATGTCGGTGACCGCTCAACGCCGTGATATTCAGGATCCCGAAGTTATTAAGCAGTTCGCCGAAGAAGTGCAGACCGAACACCGCCTGCGCTTCCTGGTCTGCCTGACGGTGGCGGATATTTGCGCCACTAACGAAACGCTGTGGAACAGCTGGAAGCAAAGTTTGCTGCGTGAGCTGTACTTCGCCACGGAAAAACAGCTTCGTCGGGGGATGCAAAACACGCCGGACATGCGCGAGCGCGTGCGTCATCATCAACTGCAGGCACTGGCGCTGCTGCGAATGGATAATATTGATGAAGAAGCGCTGCACCATATCTGGTCGCGCTGCCGCGCCAACTACTTCGTGCGCCACAGCCCAAATCAGCTGGCCTGGCATGCGCGTCATCTGCTGCAGCACAACCTCAGCGAGCCGTTAATTCTGCTCAGCCCGCAGGCGACGCGCGGCGGGACAGAAATATTCATCTGGAGTCCGGACAGGCCGTATCTGTTTGCCGCCGTCTGCGCCGAGCTGGACCGACGTAATCTGAGTGTCCACGATGCGCAGATTTTCACGACCCGCGACGGAATGGCGATGGATACCTTTATCGTGCTGGAACCGGACGGCAGCCCGCTGTCGTCCGACAGGCATGAAGCGATCCGCTTTGGCCTGGAACAGGCGATCACCCAGCGCAGTTGGCAACCACCGCAGCCGCGTCGACAACCGGCAAAATTGCGCCACTTTACCGTCGATACCGAGGTCACGTTCCTGCCAACACACACCGATCGCAAATCGTTCCTCGAGCTTATCGCCCTTGATCAGCCAGGGCTGCTGGCACGGGTCGGGCAAATTTTTGCCGATCTCGGAATTTCGCTTCATGGCGCCCGAATTACAACCATTGGCGAGCGAGTAGAAGATTTATTCATAATCGCCACGGCGGACCGGCGTGCGCTTAATAATGAGCTGCAGCAGGAAGTGCATCAACGGTTGACAGAGGCCCTCAATCCAAACGATAAAGGGTAGTGTGTTTATTTATAGGGAAAGAGTTTAACAATGCAGCAGTTACAGAACGTTATTGAGACCGCTTTTGAGCGCCGTGCCGACATTACTCCGGCCAATGTAGATACCGTGACCCGTGAAGCGGTGAATCAGGTGATTTCTCTGCTGGATTCCGGCGTATTGCGCGTGGCAGAAAAGGTAGACGGTCAGTGGGTGACTCACCAGTGGTTGAAGAAAGCGGTTCTGCTCTCTTTCCGTATCAACGATAACCAGGTGATCGAGGGCGCGGAAAGCCGCTACTTCGATAAAGTGCCGATGAAATTCGCAAACTACGACGAAGCGCGCTTTCAGAAAGAAGGCTTCCGTGTCGTTCCGCCCGCCGCGGTGCGTCAAGGTGCATTTATCGCCCGTAACACCGTGCTGATGCCGTCTTACGTCAACATTGGCGCTTATGTTGATGAAGGGACGATGGTCGATACCTGGGCTACCGTCGGTTCCTGCGCGCAGATCGGTAAAAACGTCCACCTGTCCGGCGGCGTTGGTATCGGTGGTGTACTGGAACCATTGCAGGCGAACCCGACCATCATCGAAGACAACTGCTTCATCGGCGCGCGTTCTGAAGTGGTAGAAGGCGTGATCGTCGAAGAAGGCTCGGTGATTTCTATGGGCGTTTATATTGGTCAGAGCACCCGTATTTACGACCGGGAAACCGGCGAAGTCCATTATGGCCGCGTTCCGGCGGGCTCCGTTGTCGTTTCCGGCAACCTGCCGTCGAAAGATGGCAAGTACAGCCTGTACTGTGCGGTGATTGTGAAAAAAGTCGACGCCAAAACGCGCGGCAAGGTCGGCATCAACGAGTTGTTGCGTACCATCGACTAACGGTGATTTGAAAAAGCGGGCTTAGCCCGCTTTTTTTACATCTGCGAGTGGCAGAAACAGGGCTTTTCGTTAATTATTCAATAGTTATAGTGAGCTTAAGGGTACCGCTATGTATGACAATCTGAAAAGTCTGGGCATTACTAATCCTGAAGAAATCGATCGTTACAGCCTGCGGCAAGAAGCCAACAACGATATCCTGAAAATCTATTTCCAGAAGGATAAAGGTGAGTTCTTTGCCAAAAGCGTGAAGTTTAAATACCCCCGCCAGCGCAAAACCGTGGTCGCCGATGGTATCGGTCAGGGATACAAAGAGGTGCAGGAGATCAGCCCTAACCTGCGCTACGTGATCGACGAACTCGATCAAATTTGCCAGCGCGATCGCACTGAAGTGGATCTGAAACGCAAGATCCTTGATGACTTACGCCATCTGGAAAGCGTAGTGGCGAATAAAATCACCGAGATCGAAGCCGATCTGGAAAAACTGACGCGTAAATAAGCCGTTTGTTGCCGGATGGCGGCGTCACGCGCCTTATCCGGCCTACAGGTGCATCCTCGTAGGCCTGATAAGCGTAGCGCCATCAGGCAATTAATCAACGCTGCTCATCCAGTTTGTTGCCGGATGGCGACGTCATACGCCATATCCGGCCTGCAGGTGCATCCTCGTAGGCCTGATAAGCGTAGCGCCATCAGGCAATTAATCAACGCTGCTCATCCAGTTGCAACGCTACGTACAGCAGCAGCCGATCGTCAAAGTTGCCTAAATCCAGCCCGGTCAATTCCGAGATTCGATTCAGTCGGTACTCCAGCGTATTACGGTGAATAAACAGCGCCTTCGAGGTTGCAAGCGGCTGCACGTTGTGACGAAACCATGCCGCCAGAGTGCGGCGCAACAAACCGTTATTGTCCATCGCCTTCAGCCGTACCAGCGGACGCGCCAGCTCATTGGCCTGCCAACCACCGCGCAGACTGTCGAGCAACACCGGCAGCATCAAATCCTGATAAAAGTAGCTACGACTTTCTGGCATTCGCTGTTTACCCACCATCATCGTCGTACGCGCGGTACGGTACGAACGCGCAATACTGCCTGGCCCTGTAAAGTAGTTGCCCAGCGAAACGCGAAAGCGTAACTGCCCATTCTCTTTCATACGCGCAATAAGCTGTTCAACGCGCTTGCGGTGATCTTCGGCATCCCAGCGGCCAAACGAATTTAGCGCGGGTTTTAGCACCACCATCTCGGTCAGCGAAACAATCGCAATCAGGTTATTGCGCTCCGGGGTGGTTAGCGCGTTCTGTAGCTGCTGCAATTCCGCCATGGCGCTGTCAACGCCGAGTTGTCCGCTGTCCACTTCAACTACCGCCACTACACGCGGCTGGTTGAGATCGATGCCTAAACGTTGCGCCCATTCGGTCAATGCCGGTGTGTTCTCTTCTGCCTGAATCAGGTTCATCACCAGCTCTTCACGCAGACGACTGTCCTGAGCCAGCAGGTGCATCAGGCGCGACTGCTCAAGCATCATCTCTGCCGTCATGCACACCAGTTCGCCATACTTGCGTAGATGCTCAGGCTCGCCGGTCAGGCCAATCACGCCGACGATCTCGCCTTCCAGGCGCAGCGGCAGGTTGATCCCCTGACGAACGCCGTGCAGATGGCGCGCAACGGCGTCATCGATATCCACCACGCGGCCCTGAGAGAGAACTAACAGCGCGCCTTCGTGCAATTCCCCAATACGCTCGCGATCGCCGCTGCCGATAATCCGCCCACGGGCATCCATTACGTTGATATTGGTATCAATAATGCGCATCGTGCGTGCCACGATATCCTGCGCCATTTTGGTATCAAGATGCCAGCCAGCCATAAAGCCCTCCTGTGAGCAGAGCTCCAGCATAAAGAAGATAATAAACGCTGACATTGTGCAAATGCACAAAGCAAAGGGAAGAAGTATGGAGTTGTGGGAAGTATCACAAAAAGAAACCCCTTCCTGTCACAGGAAGGGGTTTGGGGGGATTACTGCATCAACAGGTAGATATTGCTGTCGCCACGCTGAATGTTCAGCGCCAGGACAGACGGTTTGCTGTCGAGAATTTTACGCAGTTCAGCGATGTTTTTCACCGGCTGCTGGTTCGCGCCGACAATCACATCCCCTTTCTTCAGGCCAATCTGCGCCGCCGGGGTGTTCGCTTTCACGTTGTTCACCACGACACCTTTATCCTGACCTTTATTGCTCATTTCAGCCCCTTCAATGCCGCTGAAGATGGAGCTGGAATCAACCTGAGTCTGGCTGCTCTGCTGCAGTTCCAGATTAACAGTAACCGGCTTACCGTCACGCAGCAGGCCGAGGGTAATTTTACTGCCCACCGGCATCGTGCCAACCTGGGCACGCAGTGCGGCAAAGCTGCTGATCGGCTTACCGTTCAGAGAGGTGATCACATCCCCGGCTTTAATTCCCGCCTTCGAGGCAGACGAGTTCGGCATGACCTGGCTGACAAACGCCCCGCGCTGAGCGTCGACTTTCATCGCTTTCGCCAGTTCGGAGCTCAGTTCGGTACCCATGATCCCCAGCTCACCGCGTTTCACCTGGCCGAATTCCACCATCTGAGAGGTCAGGTTTTTCACCATATTGCTTGGGATCGCAAAACCGATACCGATGTTGCCGCCGTCCGGCGCGAGGATCGCCGTGTTAATACCGATCAGCTCGCCGTTCAGGTTAACCAACGCACCGCCAGAGTTACCCCGGTTGATCGCCGCATCGGTCTGGATGAAGTTTTCATAGTTTTGCGCATTCAGGCCGCTACGACCCAGCGCTGAGACAATGCCGGAGGTTACCGTCTCGCCCAGACCAAACGGGTTACCGATGGCGACAGTGTAATCTCCCACGCGCAGTGTGTCGGAGTCAGCCAGTTTAATCGCCGTCAGGTTTTTCGGATCCTGAATCTGGATCAGCGCGATATCAGAACGCGGATCCTTACCGACGATCTTCGCATCGAATTTACGGCCATCGCTCAGTTGAACCTTAATCACCGTGGCGTTATCCACCACGTGGTTGTTGGTGACGACATAGCCTTTCGCAGCATCAATGATGACACCGGAACCCAGCGCCATAAACTTCTGCTGCTGGCCGCCACCGTTACCGCCCTGCATGCCGCCGCCCTGACAGAATGGCGAGCTCTGGAACGGTGAACCTTCCTGGCAGAACGGGGAATCATCGCCAAAGAACTGCTGGAAATTACGCGGCATACGCGGCGTATTGACGGTTGTGCTACCTTCCACGTTAATGCTGACCACCGATGGCATCACTTTTTCGAGCATCGGTGCCAGACTTGGCATCTGCTGTGCGGTCGTGGCTGATGCAGTTTCAGCTGCCGTTGCAGAAAGCGGGGATAACGCCAAACCTAAACTCAGAGCCAGTGCACTCATTGCTAATGTGGTTTTTTTCATGTGTCTCAATCTCAATTAACAGATAACGCAAAATTGCTGTGTACGTCAGATTCATTTTATAGCGCTAAGTTCCGGACGGAAGTTTATGGAAAAGGTAAAAATTTATTGTCCGTCTTTACAAAACTCGGCTTATTGTTCGACCGCCATCAGGCGACGATATTCATCCCAGGCATAGAGGTCGGTCATGCCGCTGATATAATCCTGGATCAACCGGCAGCGGTAATAATATTCCAGCACAGGATACTCAGGTGAATCTGATGTTAATTTACCCACGGCCTCCACGTAGGCCAGTCGGTGGCGCGTTGACAGCTTCTGAAATAAACGAGATTCAATAGGAAAGCGCTGCAGGCGCTCTTTTTCCACCAGCTCACTGAAATCCGTAAGCGACAGACTTAATAAAGGACGGTAGATATCGAGTAAGCCACTGATCACCCGATAGCCCTGTAATTCGAGCTGTTCCACATCCGGATGGCTAAACACATGTTTCATCGCAACATTTTTGTAGATTTTCAGCAGGCGGCTAAAGCTGCTGCCATCTTCCAGCAATGCCTGATTAAACCTTCCTTCAAAGATTTGCTCCAGGTTATCAATAAAACGCTGTGCGGCGTAGGGCACCAGTTTATTAAGTGTATTCACTCGCAAATACATGAAAAATTGATCTTCAGTACTACGACTCAGATAATTCGCACGCGATTTATCCCAGGCATTTTCGACAACCTGCGCAAAGAGAGAACCTTTCTCATGCTGTCCCCAGGCCTCATGTAAATGATGATAGAGTTGCTCAACGCTGAAGATTCTTTTTTCTACCGCATCCTCCAGATCCGCCACGCAATAAGAGATATCATCAGCGGCTTCCATTATCCACGTTAACGGAAAACGACTGTAAACGGCGAGATCCAGTTCTTTACGTAACCTCGCAATATACGGTTCTTCAGAAAGATAATAGCCCGGTTTTTTCATTAAATAGTTGTGCGTCGCCGGTGTCTCCCCCCGCCACCACGCCGGACGGGTATATTTTAAGATCCCACCGACCTGAGCCCATGTCAGGTTCATCCGCATCAGCGTGTGTACCAACCGAATCCCTTGCGCATTCCCTTCGAAATGACACAAATCCTGGCGTACTTTACGACGGATATCGTTCAGCGACTCCTCGCCTTCGCGCAGGCGCAGCGTCGCCACAATGCAACGATCTTCCGTTAAGGGCTGGCTTTCCGCATCCGCCGGATGTAAGCGCTGGCGAAACCAGTCATTGATTGCCGCCTCGCCAAAATGGCCAAATGGCGGGTTGCCGATGTCATGCATCAGGCAGGACATTTCGACGATACTTTCAAACGGTCCCGTCAACTCATCCAGACCGTATTGTTCCAGCAATTTCTGTTCTTTGAGGCGGCTTAAAACCTCTTTGGCGATATAACGCCCCACCTGCTGAACTTCCATCGAATGGGTAAGACGCGTACGCACGGCGGCATTACGCTCGAGGGGGAATACCTGGGTTTTTTGCTGCAAGCGACGGATCGCCGGAGAGTTAATAATGCGCCCACGGTCACTTTCAAAAATGCGCAAGATCTCATGCTCGGTTTTTACCCCTTGCGGTGAACGAAAACGACGGTGCCAGTTTATTTTTTTCCGGAAATCAATCTGTGACATGTCCTCTCCCGCGTGAGAATGCACTTCACCTTAAGCGCATGATAGACTATGCCTTTAAATCTCACCTGGCGCGAGTAAATCTATGAAAATCGGCATCATTGGTGCAATGGAAGAAGAGGTTACGCTGCTGCGTGACAAAATTGAAAACCGTCAAACTCTCACCCTGGGCGGTTGCGAAATTTACACCGGTCAGCTTAACGGAACCGACGTTGCGCTGCTGAAATCCGGTATTGGTAAAGTCGCGGCAGCGCTGGGCGCAACGCTGCTGCTTGAACGCTGCAAGCCGGACGTCATTATTAACACCGGTTCCGCGGGCGGTCTCGCACCGACGCTGAAAGTGGGTGACATTGTGGTGTCTGATGAAGCGCGCTATCACGACGCTGACGTCACCGCATTTGGCTATGAGTTTGGTCAACTGCCAGGCTGCCCGGCCGGCTTTAAAGCCGATGAAAAACTGGTCGCCGCCGCGGAATCCTGCATTGCACAACTGAACCTCAACGCGGTGCGTGGCCTGATCGTCAGTGGTGATGCCTTTATCAACGGTTCCGTAGGACTGGCCAAAATTCAGCATAATTTCCCACAGGCGATTGCTGTTGAAATGGAAGCCACTGCGATTGCCCACGTTTGCCATAACTTCAAGGTACCGTTTGTGGTGGTCCGCGCGATCTCTGACGTCGCCGACCAGCAGTCCCATCTCAGCTTTGATGAATTCCTGGCCGTTGCCGCGAAGCAATCCACGCTGATGGTCGAATCGCTGGTACAGAAACTGGCGCATGGCTAAATCCCTCTTCAGGGCGCTTGCCGCCCTGCTGTTAGCCCTTCCGGTGTGGCTGCATGCCGCACCTCGTGTGATTTCACTCTCTCCAGCCAATACGGAACTCGCTTTTGCCGCCGGGATCACGCCCGTTGGCGTCAGCAGCTATTCTGACTATCCGTCCGAGGCACAACGCATTGAACAGGTCTCGACCTGGCAAGGTATGAACCTGGAACGGATTGTGGCGCTGAAGCCGGATCTGGTCCTTGCCTGGCGCGGCGGCAATGCCGAACGGCAGGTGAATCAACTCACCTCGCTGGGCATCAGGGTCATGTGGGTCGATGCCGTCACGATTGCGCAGATCGCCGACACGTTGCAGAAACTGGCCGCTTTTAGCCCGCATCCTGAAATGGCAAAGCGCGCCGCGCAAACCTTGCTGGACGACTATTCGCAGCTAAAATCTCAGTATGCCAGCAAAGCGAAAAAACGCGTGTTTTTGCAGTTTGGCATCAATCCTCCCTTTACCAGCGGAAAAGGGTCAATTCAAAACGAGGTTATTGAGCTCTGCGGTGGAGAAAATATCTTTGCCGGCAGCCGGGTTCCCTGGCCGCAGGTCAGTCGCGAACAGGTGCTGGCGCGCGCGCCGCAAGCGATCGTTGTCGCCGGAGATGCGGGGGAAATTCTCAAAATTAAGCAATACTGGGGTGATCAGCTACAAATTCCGGTAATTTCCCTCAACAGTGACTGGTTTGAACGCGCAAGCCCGCGTATTATCCTCGCCGCAAAACAGCTCTGTAATGCGCTTTCCCAGGTGAATTAGCGTCTGCCCCCACCAGTTTGTTGTGAGGTTTTGAGAATGCTCGTCTATTGGCTGGATATTGTAGGTACCGCGGTATTTGCCATCTCTGGCGTGTTACTGGCCGGAAAACTACGTATGGACCCGTTTGGCGTGCTGGTTTTAGGCGTGGTTACCGCCGTGGGCGGCGGGACGATCCGCGATATGGCATTAGATAACGGGCCCGTTTTCTGGGTCAAAGATCCTACCGATCTGGTGGTGGCAATGGTTACCAGCATGTTGACAATTCTGCTGGTGCGTCAGCCCCGACGCTTACCCAAATGGATGCTGCCGGTGCTGGACGCCGTCGGTCTGGCGGTGTTTGTGGGCATTGGCGTCAATAAAGCGTTTATTGCAGGGACCGGCCCCCTGGTGGCTATCTGTATGGGTGTCATTACCGGTGTGGGCGGAGGTATCATTCGCGATGTGCTGGCGCGGGAAATCCCGATGATCCTGCGTACGGAAATCTACGCGACAGCCTGTATCATCGGCGGGATTGTCCACGCAACCGCCCATTACACTTTCGCAATGCCGTTAGAAGCCGCCAGTATGTTGGGGATGGTTGTCACGCTGGTGATTCGCCTCGCGGCGATCCGCTGGCATCTGAAGCTACCGACATTTGCGCTAGATGAGAATGGACGTTGACTTGATTTTGCCCGATGACGCTGCGCTTATCGGGCCTACAACAGAACAACACCGTAGGCCGGATAAAGCATTTATGCCGTCATCCGGCATGACAGACAGCACTCAGATGCTGAAGGAAGAACCACACCCGCAGGTGCTTTTCGCATTCGGGTTGGTGACTATGAAGCGGGAACCTTCCAGACCTTCGGTGTAGTCAACGGAGCCGCCGACCAGATACTGCAGACTCATTGGGTCAACCACCAGGCCTACGCCCTGTTTCTCGATGGTCATATCGCCTTCGTTGATCTGATCATCAAAGGTAAAACCATACTGGAAACCGCTGCATCCGCCCCCGGTGATATACACACGCAGTTTCAGGTTCGGGTTTTCTTCGTCAGCGATCAGGCTTTTTACTTTATTGGCTGCTGCTTCAGTAAATTGCAGTGGCAGCGCTACGTCATCACTCATATTTTTGCTCCAAACGACATCGGCAATTGGGCAAATTCTGACCCAATATTCATGCCATTATCTAATACCCTGGTATTTCATTCAAGTATTCTCGCCAGCGGTGGTCGTCTGACTTTTTGCCGCCTGCTCCGCTTCCTGCTTCGCCAGCGTGCGGGCAAGAATAGTGGAGTATAGCGGTTTTCCACCGAGGAACTGTGCCAATAGTGTTGCGCCAAGACAGGTAATAATCATTGGCAAAATGAGCTGATAGTTATCGGTCATCTCCAGCACCAGCACAATCCCGGTCAACGGCGCACGCACCGAAGCCGCCAGCAGTGCGCCCATTCCGGCGATGGCAAAGGTCCCTGCCTCAAGCTGATAGTGCGGAAAACCGGCGGCGGCTGCCATACCAAATGCCGTCCCCAGCAGTGTACCCAACGCCAGCATCGGGGCAAAGATGCCGCCCGGCGCACCAGAAGAGAAACAGAGCAAGGTGGTAATCACCCGCGCAATAAAGATAAACAGCAGTAGCCCGACGCTAAAATTACCCGCCGCAGCAATCGGGATAAGGTTAAAACCGCCGCCCGCCGCCGCAGGTTCAATCAGCCCCAGAATGCCGCACAGACCGCCAATCGCCCCGCCCATTAGCACCCATTTGGTGGTATTACCGTGATGAAAACGCTGGAACATATCCTGGGTACCCAGCACCAGCTTATTGAAGACAGGTCCCACGCAGCCGAAAATCATCCCGAGGATCAGGTACAGCCATAGCGTATTAACCGGCGCGTTGGACAGTTTCCCCACCTCGATGATCGGCGATTCGCCATTGAAGATGCGAAAAACAATGCTCGACATGATCACGCCGGTAAAAACGGCTTTGATCGAGATAAGGTTGTAGCGAAACTGCGGGCGCATCTCCTCAATGATAAACAGTATGCCCGCCAGCGGTGCGTTAAACGCGGCGGAAAGCCCTGCGGCCGCGCCGGTTGCCAGGAGGGTGTGTCGCGCTTCGGCGCTGCGCATGCGGAAGATATCCAGTACCATGCGGCCAATATTGCCGCCAATTTGCACTGTCGGGCCTTCGCGCCCCAGCACCATGCCCGCCCCCAGCGTTCCCATCCCGCCAATAAACTTGACCGGTAATACGCGCCACCAGCGAACGGGGCGAAGCTCTTCCAGCGCCCCTTCGATCTCCGGAATCCCCGACCCGCCCGCTTCCGGCGCAAATTTACGCACCAGAAAATAGCCAACCATCGCCAGTAATGCAGAGAGAATAAACGCCAGCGGCCAGAGCATAAGCGGATGATCGGCCACATTCACCAGCGCACCGATACGCAGGTTTTGCACCCAGCTCACCGCTTTTTCGAACGCCACGCCTGCCAGACCGGTGAGCGTCCCCACCACTGCCGCCATCAATAAGATCGCCAGCGGCGTTTTATCACGCTCCAGGAGCCGACGGATTTGATCCCTGCGCCGTAAGCGCACAATTTGCTGTGCTTCAAAAGAGGGAGTTTCTGTCTTCATCAGATGATCATTAATTGGTAATACAAATGCAGAGGCGGCATTGTACTCGCCTCTTCCCCGAAAATCCCCTGCAAATCGTGATGTTTCAAATGCGCAAAACTTTCATAACCTTCTCTGAATAACTAGAATAGCGGGCATTCACTTTTTCTACGAACCAGGAACCCATCCATGAGTAAGTCTGAAAACCTCTACAGCGCGGCACGCGAACTCATCCCCGGCGGCGTTAACTCCCCTGTTCGCGCCTTTACTGGCGTGGGTGGTACTCCGCTGTTTATCGAAAAAGCAGACGGTGCCTATTTGTACGATGTCGATGGTAAAGCCTATATCGATTACGTTGGCTCCTGGGGTCCGATGGTACTGGGTCACAATCATCCGGCAATCCGTAATGCGGTTATCGAAGCCGCCGAGCGGGGCTTAAGCTTCGGTGCGCCAACCGAGATGGAAGTCAAAATGGCGGAATTAGTGACCGAACTGGTCCCGACAATGGACATGGTGCGAATGGTGAACTCCGGTACGGAAGCAACCATGAGCGCCATTCGTCTGGCGCGAGGTTTCACCGGCCGCGATAAGATCATCAAATTTGAAGGCTGCTACCACGGCCACGCGGACTGTTTGCTGGTGAAAGCGGGTTCCGGCGCGCTGACGCTGGGCCAGCCGAACTCTCCGGGCGTGCCGGCAGATTTCGCGAAGCACACTCTGACCTGTACCTATAACGATCTCAATTCCGTGCGCGCCGCGTTTGAGCAGTTCCCGCAGGAGATCGCCTGTATCATCGTAGAGCCCGTAGCGGGCAATATGAACTGCATCCCACCGCAACCGGAATTCCTGCCGGGTCTTCGTGCGCTGTGCGATGAGTTTGGCGCGTTGCTGATCATCGACGAAGTGATGACCGGCTTCCGCGTGGCGCTGGCGGGCGCGCAGGATTACTATAACGTGGTGCCGGATCTGACCTGTCTGGGCAAAATCATCGGCGGCGGTATGCCTGTGGGCGCGTTTGGCGGTCGTCGCGACGTGATGGATGCGCTGGCACCCACTGGCCCGGTCTATCAGGCGGGCACCCTCTCCGGCAACCCAATTGCGATGGCAGCAGGTTTTGCCTGTCTGACCGAAGTCGCGCAACCGGGCATTCACGAAACGCTGGATGAACTGACGACGCGACTGGCGGAAGGTCTGCTGGAAGCGGCACAGGAAACCGCGATCCCGCTGGTCGTTAACCACGTTGGCGGCATGTTTGGGATTTTCTTCACCGACGCGAAAACCGTCACCTGCTATCAGGACGTGATGGCCTGCGACGTTGAGCGCTTTAAGCGCTTCTTCCACATGATGCTGGACGAAGGGATTTACCTTGCGCCATCCGCGTTTGAAGCGGGCTTTATGTCCGTGGCGCACAGCATGGAAGACATCAACAACACTATCGACGCCGCGCGTCGGGTGTTTGCAAAGCTGTAACAGAGTACGTTTTAAACCGTAGGCCGGGTAAGGCGAAGCCGCCACCCGGCTTTTTTATTGCCGGATGGCGACGCGAAGCGTCTTATCCGGCCTACGCGAAAACGTGCGAATCAACGACTCTGCTTACGTAACAGATAAATAAAGTACGGCGCGCCGATAAACGTCGACAGTATCCCTGCTGGAATCTGGTACGGAAACAGCACCATCCGCCCGCACCAGTCGGCGAAGATCAGTAACAAGCCTCCCCCCAGCGCCGACATCACAATATGCGGCATCGTTCGACGAAAGCCCAACATCCGGGCAATATGCGGCGCCATCAGTCCGACAAAGCTCAGCGGGCCAATCGTCATTGTAGCGGTGGCCGTCAGACTGGCCGCCAGCAACAACAGCCCTACCCGCGACGGCGTCAGCGCCATGCCAACTGCGCGTGCGGTATCGCCGCCCAACGGTAAAATCGTCAACCAACGACGACAGAGTGGCGTGATGGCCAGCAGGATCACCATCACAATCCCGGTATGCAGCACCTGCTCGCCTGAAGCGTTATAGGTCGACCCGGAGATCCAGGTCAGTACCCCCGCCATGCGCGGATCGCCGCTCGCCTGCAGCATCATCAGCAACATGGTAAACGCGGTACTGAGCGCCATCCCGGCCAACAGCATACGGTGGGGAGAGAACCCTCCCCGTCCGGCGGCGATCATGATGATCAGCAGCGTGGCAGCAGCGCCGAGACTCCCGGCGGGCAGCAGCCAGCCAAACGCATTACCCGGCACCAGAAACAGCATCAGTACAACACCGAACGCCGCGCCGGAACTGATCCCCAGCACCTCAGGACTCGCCATCGGATTTCCGGTCAGCCGTTGAATAATGCACCCCGCAACGGCCAGCATCACCCCGGCGATCATCGCCGCCAGAATGCGCGGCCAGCGCCAGGGCATCAGCTCTTCCAGCTGCGCGCCGCTGGCCCAACTCCAGCCCTGCGCGTCACGCCCCAATGACAACGCGACATACACCCCAATCAACAACAGCACGCCGCCGATCAGCGCATAGCCCAGCACATGCTGACGTTCTGTCGCCACACGATCGCTGACGTTCATGTCCGGCGCGCTCATGCTTCGCAGGCGCGGCAATAGCCACAGTAGCAGGGGGGCGCCGATCAGCGCGGTCACAGAACCGGTGGACACTTCCATCCATACCCGGGTCAGCCAGAGAATGATCTGATCGGAAAGCCAGAGAATCAGCGCCCCGATCAGCGGAGCCAGCATCAGACGCGCCAGCAGACGACGCGCGCCCAGCATTTTCGCCAGCAACGGCGCAAACAGACCGATAAAACCAATAATCCCCACCGCGTTGACCAGCAGCGCGCTGAGCACAATCGCCAGCGTCAGTGCCGCCAGACGCGCCAGCGACAGCGCCAGCCCCAAATTACGCGCCACGCCGTCGTCCAGCCCCATCAGGGTCAGCGGGCGTAACAGCACCAGGGTAAGCATCACGCCGCCCAGCAGTTGCGGCCACAAACGCTGCACGCCGCCCCAGTCGGTTTGCGTCAGCGTTCCTGTACTCCACAGGAACATGCTTTGCAGCTGATCGTGGTGGAAGATAACCAACAACTGATTGATTGCTCCACAGTAGAGACTGACCACCAGACCGGCGAGGATCAGCGTCACGGGAGAAAGACGTTTACCCCAGGCTACGCCAAACACCAGCGCCCCGACAATGCAGGCTCCCGCCAGAGCGGCGAACTGCGCGGCCATCACTCCCGGGATCGCCCATAACGTCGTGACCGTCATCCCCAACTGTGCGCCGGTCGCCACGCCCAGCGTGGTCGGTTCCGCCAGCGGGTTGCGCAGTACCTGCTGAAAGAGTACGCCAACCAGGCCCAGCCCGGCCCCCACCAGCAGGGAAATCACCAGACGAGGGAGAAGGCTGTAATGGAAGATCATCTGCTCGATGAGGTCGATCTTGGGTGACCACAGCGCCTGCTGCCACTGATTTCGCGGCAGCGCAATAGAGAAATTTGTCCAGGTTAAGCCCACGGCGACAATAAACAGCAGCGCCAGCAATAGCGCCGGGAAGCGCGCAATACGCTTGCTCACGCTTTGCCCCCCAGCGCATTATCCAGAATGCGCACAAAGTTCATGGTCGACAATGTGGCACCATAGAACCACACGGGGGGGACACGCTGGAAACGCCCTTCGCGCACGAACGGCATTGCCTGCCAGAGCGGTGTCGCCATCAGTGCCGCCATCTCTTTGTTATTCCCATGATCAAAACAAAGCACATCGGCATCTTTGTAGGCCGCAAGACGATCAATCCCCACCACCGTACTGCCCCAGAAGTTGGTTTCCCCTTGCCAGGCGTTGCGAATACCGTACTCATCCAGCACGTCCTGGAACAGGCAGTTCGGGCCAAAGACCAGCATATGACGGGGATCAAGCAGGGTGACCAGCAGCAGCGGACGCTCGCCGCGCTGTACAAAGCGCGGTTTTCGGCTGGCAATAAACTGGTCATATTCCGCCAGATGCCGCTCGGCTGCCGCTTCCAGATTCAGCATCTGCGCCATGTCGATCAGAGAACGACGCGCCACCGCTAAGGGTTGTTTACCATCGCTGAAGTTGAAGCCGCGTCCGGGGGAAATACGCGCCAGCGTTTCGGGAGAAGGGCCGTAGCCTGTCGACCAGAACATATATGAGGGCTTCATTTCGGTCAGCAACTCCAGATTCGGCTCGGTGCGTAATCCGACATCAATCACCGACGCCGGCAGTGGAGGATCGTTTACCCACAGGCGGTAATTGGGAATGTCCGCCACGCCGTAAGGCGTCACGCCAAGCGCCAGCAACAGCTCGACCGGCAGCCACTCCAGCGCCACGATGCGATGCGGATCGACCGAAGCCGCGCGCGCTGGTTTCATCTGCCAGAGCAGCGGAGAGAGTGCCATCGCCGTTAATAAACGACGACGCGTTATGTGGTGTAAACCGCTCATCAATACACAAAACTCACAGGTGCAGCGCCTGCCGGATGCGGCAGGATCCCCATCGGTATGCCATAAATCTGTTCCAGGGTTTCACTACGCATCAGGTCGGCGGGTGTTCCCTGGGCAATCATTTCACCGCCGCGCAGTGCGACTAAATAGTCACAGTAGCGGGCAGCCATGTTGATATCATGCAGCACGGCGATCACCGTCAGACCGCGCTCCTGGCTGAGACGATGCACCAGCGCCAGTACATCAACCTGATGGGCAATATCCAGCGCAGAAGTGGGTTCATCCAACAGCAGACAGCGGCTGTCCTGCGCCACCAGCATCGCAATCCACGCGCGCTGGCGTTCACCGCCGGAAAGGCTGTCAACCAGACGATGCGCCAGCGGCTTTAATCCCACCAGCGCGATCGCTTCTTCCACTTTTTCTCTGTCCGCGACGCCAAAACGACCCAACGCCCCGTGCCACGGATAGCGACCGATCGCCACCAGTTCACGTACGGTCATCCCTTCCGCCTGCGGCAACTGCTGCGGCAAATACGCCACCTTACGAGCGAACGCTTTGCTGTTCCAGGTGCTCAGCGGCTGAGCGTCCAGCAGGATATCCCCTTCTGACGGCGGCTGATGGCGACCCAGCATTTTCAACAACGTGGATTTACCTGAACCGTTGTGACCGATAAGGCCAGTCACTTTACCGACCGGAAAGGTTAACGACAGAGGATGCAGAAGCGTGCGACCGGGCACGCGAAAGGAGACATCACGCAGTGCAAACGTGGTATCGGGATGATGGGTCTGTTCCTGCATAGCGGCCAACTTGTAAAGCGGGCACGCAATGCGTGCCCAAAGAAAAATTAGAAACGGAAAGTTGCAGTAGCAACGACCTGACGTTCCGCGCCCCAGAAGCAGCCATAGGTGTTAAAGCAGCTGGCGACATATTCGCGGTCAAACAGGTTGTTGACATGCAGCGCGACGTTGGAACCCGCCATGCCAAGACGTGCCAGGTCGTACCGAACCAGCGCATCCACCAGGGTATAGCTGCCGACTTTAAAGGAGTTCGCCGGATCGCCATAGCTTGAGCTGGTATAGCGAACGCCAGTGCCCAGGGTCAGGCCGGAGAGCGGGCCGTCAAACATCGTGTAATCACCCCACAGCGACGCCATGTGTTTTGGCACCTGCGCCGGGGTGTTGCCTTTGTAGTTGGTGTCGGTGGTGTATTCCGCATCCGTATAGGTGTAGGAGCCCACCACGTTAACGCTGGCAGACAGCGCCGCTTTCGCTTCCACTTCCACGCCGCGGGAACGAATTTCACCCCCTTCAACCGAGAAGAAGGAACCGTTAGGATCCGCCATCAGGTTGTTGGTTTTGGTCAACTGATAGACCGCACCGGTGATCACAATCGGACGATCGCTCGGAACATATTTCACGCCCGCTTCGTACTGTTTGCCTTTAGACGGTGCAAAGATGCTGCCGTTCGCGCCCACGGTAGAAGCCGGTTCGAACGATTCGCTATAACTGAAGTACGGGGTCACGCCGTTGTCGAACAGGTAGTTAACGCCGCCACGCCAGGTGAACTCGTTATCATTACGTGAATGCTGGATATTCTCTTCACGATCCAGAGAGTCCTGCTGCGCCCAGTCGTAACGTCCGCCCAGAGTCACCAGAACGTTATCCCATTGCATCTGATCCTGGGCGTACAGGCCGGTCTGCTTCTGTTTGTTCAGAACGCGGTAAGCGGCGCCAGGTCCAGGGTGTGAGCCAAAATCAAAGTCGCTGCGGTCAAGATTGTAGATGTCAGATGGCGCAACCGACCCCGCCCAGCCAAACCAGGAGTTGATGTCGTTACGCATGCGCATAAAGTCAACGCCGGTCAGCAGGGTGTGATCCAAAGAGCCGGTCGCAAACTTGCTTTGCAGTTGGGTATCTACAGAGAAGTTCTGCAGTTTTTCGTTATCATCCACGTACTGACGGGTCAGCGTATGACCCCACTGTGACTGCGGCACGCTGGCGCACGGACTGCTGCCCGGATTGCTCGAATAGAGCGGATCGGAGCACATGCCGTAACCGTAGACGCTGTTCTGCGAAACTTTGTTTTCCGCGTAACGCAGGTTCTGGCGCACGGTAAAGGTATCGTTGAATTCGTGGTCGAAGCTGTAACCGACCATCTTCTCATTACGTGAGTAGGTATTGTTGTTGGCACCTTCGTTGAAGTCGGTCGACAGACGCTTACCGTTTGGCAGCGTGCTGACGGTCCCTTCTTTCGGCAACCAGCCGTAGTAACCGGTCTCAGGTTCGTTCTGGAAGTAGGACAAGAACGTAAAGTTAGTTTTGTCATCCGGACGCCAGCTAAAGGATGGCGCGATAGCATAACGCTGTTCTTCTGCACCCTGCTGCTGCGCATTCGCCGAACGGGCCAGGCCGGTTAAGCGATAAGCGTAAACACCGTCGTCATCCAGCGCATCGCTGAAGTCAAAACCGGTCTGGAACAGGCTGTCAGTGCCCATTTTAAACTGAACTTCTTTCAGCGGTTCGGTGGTTGGACGCTTGCTGACCATGTTCAACAAACCGCCCGGGTTGCTCTTCCCGTACAGAACGGAAACCGGACCACGCATCACTTCCGCGCGTTCCAGCATATAGGGGTCGATCACCGCATCGTTGTAGAAATTCCCCTGCATCTTCAGGCCATTCAGATAGTTATTCTGACTTTGGCCGTCGGCAGCGAAACCACGAATGATCAGATAGTCATAGGTGTTAGACGCGCCACGGGTACCCACGGCAACGCCTGGAGTATAGCTGAGCGCCTCTTTTACGGATTTCGGCTGATGCAACGCCATCTCTTCGGCAGTTACCACAGAAATAGACTGCGGAACTTTTTGAATGGGGGTGTCCGTTTTGGTCGCCGTGGCAGACTGGCGTGCCGCGATCGTCGCTGCCGGCCCCCATGCACTTTCCTGCGGGGCAGGAGCCGCGGTCACGGTGATAGTGTCTTCTTTTTTCGGTTCAACCGCCGCCTGTGCATAGACAGACATGCCGCTAACCGCTGTGGCTACTACAACTGCGATTTTACGCAGCGAGTGTTTTGGCTGAGCAGTTTTTTGACGCGCCATTGGTATATCTCTGATGGAAAGTGAATGATAACGTAAACGAGAATTATTATTATGCCGGCAGAATAATATTCGAAACGCTGCCGCGATAGCAAGCAATACGCGCCCCTACTAAAACTAAGGGGTTAATAAGTATCCAGATGAAAAGAAAGGGTTAAGAAAGTGGTGTGAAATGTTTTTGTGGGGGAATTGCCGGATGGCGGCAAAAACGCCTTATCCGGCCTACAAACTCAATGCGGTATTGATCCTGTAGGCCGGATAAACGAAGTGCCATCCGGCACGACGATTAGTTACTGCCGAACATGTCTTTAATCCAACCCGCCACGCCGTCGCCGTCTTTCTTCTCTTCCTTCGGCGGCTGTTGTTGCTGTTGCTGCTGTTGCTGCGGCTGAGAAGATTGATCGAACGGGTTTCCGGTCGGCTGTTGCATCATTTCGCCCTGTTGGCAGAGCGAATCCGGGTCTGATGTCCAGACCGGCAACGTGCGCATGCCGCCGCTGCAGACAAAGTTGCCGTCATAGTCGACCCCCATCTCTGCAATATCCTCCGGCGGTGTCAGCGTCAGCGGCGTCGGCGTCTGGTTCGCCAGATAGCGCTGATAAATCGACATCGCTCCGCTCGCACCGTACAGCTTCGTTGGCTGGTTGTTATCGCGACCTACCCAGGTGATAGTCACCTGGCTGCCGTCAATACCGGCAAACCAGGTATCGACGTTGTTGTTCGTGGTCCCGGTTTTACCCGCCAGATGCAGATTCGGATACTTCGCGCCAAGCTGACGACCGGTGCCGCGCTGCACAACCTGCTGCATCGTCCACAGTGTCATATAGGCAGCCTGAGCCGGAACGGCGCGCTCCGCCTGCGGGAAGCTCTGGTACAGCACGGTGCCATCTTCGGCAATAACCGAACGCAGCGCGGAAAGCGGTGCACGGTTACCGCCGCTGGCGATCGTCTGGAACGCCTGCGCCACTTCGATTGGCGTCAGGTTCAGCGCCCCCAGCAGCATGGCCGGAACCGGATGCAGCTGTTCTTTCGGCACGCCCAGCTTCTGCCAGGTATCAGTAACGGCTGGCAGGCCAAGCGCCATCCCCAGATTGACCGTTGGTACGTTCATGGAGCGCGTCAGCGCATCCACCAGCATGACTTTTCCACTTTCGCTGTAACGACGATCGTCATTCTGCGGCGACCACACCTGACCGTTTGGCTGACGCAGTGCAATCGGCGCATCGGCAATCCAGGTGTTCAGGCGATAGATTTTCGGCTGGCTCAGCGCGGTCAGATAGGTCGCCGGTTTAGCCAGAGAACCAATCGAACGACGCGCCTGCATCGCGCGGTTATAGCCGGCAAACTGCGGTTCAGCGCCACCGACCATGGCGCGGACTTCGCCACTGAAGCGGTCCACTACCACAATCGCAGTTTCCAGATCGCTCAGCTTGCGCTGTTTTTTCAGTTCCGGAATCCCATCAACCGCCGCTTTCTCGGCTGCATCCTGGGCAACAGAATCAAAGGTAGTAAAGATCTTCACGCCGGAGAGATCTTGCACCTTGTCGCCCAGCTTCGCCTGCAACTCCTGACGCACCATCTGCATAAACGCGGGCTGTGGTGAGATCACCCCGCCGCGCGGCTGCACGCCTAACGGGCGCGCGCTCAGCATGTCGTACAGTTCCTGATCGATCACCTGCTGTTGTTGCAGAAGACGCAACACCAGGTTACGACGTTCAAGCGCCAGTTTCGGGTTACGCCACGGGTTGTAGATCGACGCCCCTTTCACCATTCCCACTAACAGCGCCTGCTGATCAAGGCTCAGTTCCTCTACCGGGCGACCAAAGTAGTACAGGCTCGCCAGTGGGAAACCGCGAATTTCGTTATCGCCGCTCTGACCGAGATACACCTCGTTCATATACAGCTCAAGAATGCGATCTTTGCTGTAGCGCGCATCCATCAGCAGCGCCATGTAGGCTTCGTTAGCCTTACGCCAGTACGAACGCTCGCTGGAGAGGAACAGGTTTTTCACCAGCTGTTGGGTCAGGGTACTAGCTCCCTGAACCGTACGCCCGGCGGTCAGGTTCGCCAGCACCGCGCGGCCGATAGAGTATAAGCTCACCCCGTCATGCTCATAGAAATGACGGTCTTCGGTCGCCAGCAGCGTATCCACCAGTAGATCAGGGAAGCCGCTGCGCGGAACAAACAGCCGCTGTTCGCCGTTTGGCGACGAGAGCATGGTGATCAAGCGCGGATCGAGACGGAAGAAACCGAACTGGCGGTTGTTATCCATGTTGACGATCGTGTCCAGACGGCCGCCATCGAACGACAGACGCGCACGCACCTGGCCCTCTTTACTGTCCGGGAAATCAAACGGACGGCGGATCATCTCAATGCTGTTGGCCTGCACGGTAAACTCGCCAGGACGCGTCATCTTACTGACCTGACGATACTGGGTGGCCTCCAGTAATTTGACCATCTCGTTTTTGCTGACCGACATTTCCGGCTCAAGATTGACCATCCGGCCATACACCGCTGCCGGCAACTGCCAGACTTTGCCATCGATACGGCTACGGATTTTTTGATCCAGATAGACGCCGTAAATAGCAAGCAGTACCGCAAAAACAATCGCTATTTTTAGCAGCAGCCACAACCAGCCGCGCTTGCCACGAGGCTTACGCCCTTTGCCTTTACCTTTACGCGGCATCGGTTCTTCATCCTCATAGTCATCATCATAATCGTCGTCATACTCATCATCTCTGAGTTGGCGACGGCTCACCTTTTGTTTCACCGGACGCGTGGGTTTCCCTTTGCGTCCAATTGGCTCGCGGTCATTCCCGGCCATGCTTTTTCTCCGCAACATTCAGGCGCAAAGGCCTGATTCTCTGTTCTTCCGTCAGAAGACAGAAGAAGAAATCTCTCAATTTTACTGTTCTTTTCCCGGATGTGGCGTGAACGCCTTATTCCGGCTTACGAATACTTTTTTGTCCGCCGCGTCGGCGCCGTGTTCGCCGGATCGTCCGGCCAGACGTGTTTGGGGTAACGCCCTTTCATCTCTTTTTGCACCTCGCGATACGACCCCTGCCAGAACGCCGCCAAATCCCGGGTAATCTGCAACGGTCGTTGCGCGGGGGATAAAAGCTCCAGCACCAGCGGCACGCGCCCCTCGGCGATGGTTGGCGTACGGGCCTCGCCAAACATTTCCTGCATTCTGACCGCCAGCGCCGGCGGGTTATCTTCGTGATAACGAATGGCTATCCGGCTACCCGTCGGCACAGTGTAATGTGTGGGTAACGAACTCACCAGACGAAGCTGTAGGGAATAATCCAGTAATCCGTTCAATGCCTGGTGAACATCCAGCGATTTCAGGCCGCGCAGCGAATGGACGCCGCTCATATGCGGCAGCAGCCAGTTCTCCAGCGTGTCCAGCAATGTCCTGTCGTCCACCGCAGGCCAGTCATACTCCGGCAGCCATTTCGCCGCACAGTGCAGGCGTAACCGCAGTTGTTCTGCCGCGGGCGTCCAGTTAAGTACGTTCAGGCCTTTATCACGAATGCCGTTGAGCATCGCCAGATGCAGTTCCTCTTCGGATGGTTTTGCCAGCGGCTGGACTTTCACCGTCAACGCCCCGATCCGCAGTCTGCGCCAGGCTTTCAGCGTCCCCTGCGCCTCATCCCACTCAATGGTATCAGACTGGTGTAATAATTCAGGACAACGCTGGACAAGCGCGTCGATATCGAGCGGCAGCGCCAGCAGGATCCACGCATCCGGCGACGCGCTCCCCTGTAATAACAGGGGCGCAATCAACCATTCGTGCCGCCCCAGCGCATCATCGGCGTCCAGCGCCGCCCCCATGCCATTTGCCAGTTGATAACGCCCATCCTGGCTGCGTCGACGTGCGATGCGATCGGCAAAGGCCTGGGCCAGCAACGGAGCAATGCGCGACGCATCCACTTCGCCGTTGCGAACATTCAGACGGTTGAGAAGCTGCCGACTACGCTGCTCCCAGGCGGGCTGATGGCGGGAAAACGCCACGCCAAGATCGGTATTGCCCATCCGCGGTGGCTCCTCAAGAACCGCCGCCAGCTTTGCCGCCGTGGCCGCATCGTCGGGTGTGGAAGCACTGACTAACATCGCGGCCAGACGCGGGTCGTTACCCAACGCCGCCATTTTTTGTCCCGTCACACTGAGCAGCTCGCCGTCCAACGCCCCCAGCAGGTGCAGTAATCGTTTCGCCGCCTGTAAATTGACTACAGGCGGGAGATCCAGCCAGGTGAGTTGCGCGGGATCGCTACATCCCCACTGCAACAGTTCCATCAGCAAACCAGAGAGATCGCTGTGCAAAATTTCAGGATCCCCTTGCGCTGCTGCGCGTTCCGCCTGCTCTTTGGCAATCAGATGCAAGCAGATGCCCGGCTCCAGACGCCCGGCACGCCCGGCGCGCTGGGTCATGGAAGCATGACTGATGCGCTGCGTGATAAGCCGGGTCAACCCGGTACGCGCGTCAAACCGCGCCACCCGCTCCTGCGCGCAATCAACGACCAGGCGAATCCCCTCAATGGTCAGACTGGTCTCCGCAATATTGGTCGCCAGCACAACTTTGCGCATGCCTTGCGGGGCAGGCAAAATCGCTTTGCGCTGATCGTTGAGCGGCAGCGCACCATAGAGCGGACACAGCAGTACATCACTGCCGACTCGCGTACTTAACTGCTCTTGTACGCGCAGAATCTCCCCGACGCCAGGTAAAAAAAGCAGCAGCGAGCCAAGCTCCTTGCGCAGCAGTTCGGCGCAGGCAACCGCCACGGCTTCGTCGAAACGCAACTGCGGCGCCAGCGGCTGATAACGGCGCTCAACGGGAAAGGCACGCCCTTCAGAAACAATCGTCGGCGCATCCGGCAGGCACTGTTGCAGGCGATCGTTATCCAGCGTGGCGGACATGATCAGCAGCTTGAGGTCATCGCGCAGCCCTTGCTGTACGTCCAGCAGCAACGCCAGCGCGAGATCCGCCTGCAAACTGCGTTCGTGAAATTCATCGAGGATCACCAGCCCCACGCCGCTAAGCTCCGGATCGCGCTGGATCATCCGCGTCAGCACCCCTTCGGTGACCACCTCAAGCCGTGTTGCAGGCCCGACGCAGGATTGCGCCCGCATCCGATAACCGACCGTCTCACCGGGCTTTTCATCGAGCAGTTCGGCAAGCCTTTGTGCCACGTTACGCGCCGCCAGACGACGTGGTTCCAACAGGATAATCCGCCCTTTGATAGCCTTGTGCGCCAGAAACTGTAGCGGTAACCAGGTTGACTTACCGGCGCCCGTCGGCGCGCTCAGCAGTACCTGCGGCGCAGAGTCCAGGGCGGTAAGCAATTCAGGCAGTACAGCAGCAACCGGTAACGACGTCACAAATAGCTCCAGAGGGTTAACATTCTTCGCGCCGCATTGTAGCATCGCGTTAATTCATAACCGAGTACCTAAGATGTCTGAGCCGAAACGGCTGTTTTTTGCCATCGAACTGCCCGCCACGGTACGTGAGCAAATTATCTCGTGGCGGGCGGCTAATTTCCTCCCTGAGTCGGGGCGCCCCGTTGCAGCCGATAACCTGCATTTGACGCTGGCGTTTCTGGGTGAGGTAAGCCCTGACAAACAACAGGCGCTGATCGCCCTGGCCGGACGCATTCGTCAGCCCGGATTTACGCTCAGTCTGGATGATGCCGGGCAGTGGTTACGCTCTCGCGTGGTCTGGCTGGGGACGCGTCAGTCCCCGCGTGGGCTGTTGCAACTGGCAAATATTCTGCGGGCCCAGGCGGCGCGCAGCGGGTGTTATCAAAGTCCGCAGCCGTTTCATCCTCACGTGACGCTGCTGCGCGACGCCAGCCACGCCGTGGCGATCCCACCGCCAGACTTTTGCTGGTCATTTCCAGTGACGGAATTTGCCCTGTACGCCTCCTCTTTTTCCCGAGGACGCACGCGTTACGCCAAACTTCAGCGCTGGACGCTCACCAAATAAGAAAGGAAATGCGTGATGCAATTTACTCCCCCTCTCCAGCGTGCGACGCTGGTTCAGCGATATAAACGCTTTTTAGCCGATGTGATCACACCTGACGGGACTGAACTCACGCTACACTGCCCTAATACCGGGGCGATGACGGGGTGTGCAACGCCCGGTGATACGGTCTGGTATTCGACCTCGGAGAATATCAAACGCAAATATCCGCACACCTGGGAATTAACCCAGACCCAGACGGGCGCGTTAATTTGTGTTAATACATTATGGGCTAACAGACTGACGAAAGAGGCCATTGAAAAGGGACGAGTTTCAGAACTTTCAGGCTATTCCACGCTGAAAAGCGAAGTAAAATACGGCGCCGAACGGAGCCGTATTGATTTTATGTTACAGGCAGATTCACGGCCTGACTGCTATATTGAAGTGAAATCGGTAACGTTAGCGGAAAAGGATTTTGGTTATTTTCCCGATGCCATCACTGAACGAGGTCAGAAACATCTTCGGGAACTGATGAGCGTAGCGGCTGAGGGCAAACGCGCAGTGATTTTCTTTGCCGTTCTGCACTCCGCCATTACACGGTTTTCACCCGCGCGCCATATTGACGCGAAATATGCGCAACTATTGTTCGAGGCACAGCGTAAGGGGGTAGAAATTCTGGTTTATAAAGCGGAACTTTCTGCCGATAGTATGACTCTGATAGAGCCATTAACTGTCACTTTATAGTGTTGTAAACAATTGGTTATTTAGTATTCTGGTCGCGTGCGCAAATACGCTTTTCCTCACAGGGTTGTCAAGTGTTACGTTTAGTTAATTGCTATCCGGAAAAGCATCTGCTATTTATAGCGACCTGATTTTTCCCCCGAACATGGGGATCGATAGTGCGTGTTAAGGAGAAGCAACATGCAAGAAGGGCAAAACCGTAAAACATCGTCCCTGAGTATTCTCGCCATCGCTGGGGTGGAGCCGTACCAGGAGAAACCGGGCGAAGAGTATATGAACGAAGCCCAGCTGTCGCACTTCAGGCGTATTCTTGAAGCATGGCGTAATCAACTTAGGGATGAAGTCGATCGCACCGTTACTCATATGCAGGATGAAGCTGCCAACTTCCCGGACCCGGTAGACCGTGCCGCGCAGGAAGAAGAGTTCAGCCTCGAACTGCGTAACCGTGACCGTGAGCGCAAACTGATCAAAAAGATCGAGAAAACGCTGAAGAAGGTTGAAGACGAAGATTTCGGCTACTGCGAATCCTGCGGTGTAGAAATTGGTATTCGTCGCCTGGAAGCGCGTCCAACAGCCGATCTGTGTATCGACTGCAAAACGCTGGCTGAAATTCGCGAAAAACAAATGGCCGGCTAAGGCCTGGCGTTTGAAACGTTTACAACAGGCGGGGTTTTCCCCGCCTGTTCATTTTTACGCAAAAGATGACTGACTCACACTACATTGGCCGATTCGCCCCATCACCTTCCGGCGAACTGCACTTTGGCTCCCTCATTGCAGCCCTGGGCAGCTACTTACAGGCTCGCGCCCGTCAGGGTATATGGCGAGTACGTATAGAAGATATTGATCCCCCTCGTGAAGTTCCCGGTGCCGCTGACACTATTCTGCGTCAACTGGAACATTACGGCCTCCACTGGGATGGCGACATACTATGGCAATCACAGCGCCATGATGCCTACCGCGAAGCGCTCACCTGGTTATACGATCGGGGGTTGAGCTACTACTGCACCTGTACCCGAGCACGGATCCAGAGCGTTGGCGGGATTTATGATGGTCACTGCCGCGAGTTACATAACGGACCGGAGCTGGCGGCGGTTCGTATTAAACAGCAGCATCCCATCACCCGTTTTCACGATCGACTTCGCGGAGAGATTCAGGCTGACGAACGACTGGCGAGAGAAGATTTTATTATCCATCGTCGTGACGGACTGTTTGCCTATAACCTGGCAGTGGTGGTGGATGATCACTTTCAGGGGGTCAGCGAAATCGTGCGCGGTGCCGATTTAATCGAGCCAACGGTGCGACAAATCTCACTGTACCAGCAGTTTGGCTGGACACCTCCGGACTATATTCATCTGCCGCTGGCGCTCAATGAACAAGGCGCTAAACTTTCCAAACAGAATCATGCCCCTGCCTTGCCGCAAGGCGATCCGCGTCCCGTTCTCATGGACGCGCTGCGCTTTCTTGGCCAACAAAGTGATTTGCCGTGGCAGGAGATGCGCGTCGACGAGATCCTGGCATTCGCCGTGACAAACTGGACGCTTTCGACGATACCGGAATCGGCGATTGTAAATCCGGCATTCTCAAATACGTCGTGCTGAGCTATGATTAGCCGCTATTTTTACACAGCACATGATTTGAACTGAATTCTGAATATTGTTTGACACTACCGAGGTGCACTATTTTTACCCGAGTCGCTAATTTTTGCCGCAAGGTGCTAAGCCGCGAGGAGAGCGAGGCCGAAATTGCCGTCGCCCGTCCGCGTATGACGGTCATCCCGCGCGAACAGCACGCTATTTCACGCAAAGATATCAGTGAAAATGCCCTGAAGGTAATGTACAGGCTGAATAAAGCGGGATACGAAGCCTGGCTGGTTGGCGGTGGCGTCCGCGACCTTCTGCTCGGCAAAAAACCGAAAGATTTTGACGTCACAACCAACGCGACGCCAGACCAGGTGCGCAAACTGTTCCGCAACTGCCGCCTTGTAGGTCGCCGTTTCCGTCTGGCGCACGTCATGTTTGGCCCGGAAATTATTGAAGTCGCCACCTTTCGTGGTCATCACGAAGGCAGCGAAAGCGACCGCACTACGTCCCAGCGTGGACAAAACGGTATGCTGCTGCGCGATAACATTTTCGGCTCTATCGAAGAAGACGCCCAACGCCGCGATTTCACCATTAACAGCCTTTATTACAGCGTCGCGGATTTTACCGTTCGCGACTATGTCGGCGGCATGCAGGATCTGGAAGATGGCGTGATTCGCCTGATCGGCAATCCGGAAACCCGCTACCGCGAAGATCCGGTGCGTATGCTGCGCGCCGTGCGTTTCGCGGCGAAGCTCGACATGAAAATAAGCCCGGAAACGGCAGAGCCGATCCCGCGCCTGGCCACGCTGCTCAACGATATCCCGCCCGCGCGCCTGTTTGAAGAGGCGTTGAAGCTATTGCAGGCGGGCTACGGCTATGAAACCTATAAAAAGCTGCGCGAATACAGCCTGTTCCAGCCGCTGTTCCCGACCATCACTCGCTATTTTACCGAGAATGGCGACAGCGCAATGGAACGCATCATCGCGCAGGTGCTGAAAAATACCGATAACCGCATTCATAACGATATGCGCGTTAACCCGGCCTTCCTGTTTGCCGCGATGTTCTGGTATCCGCTGCTGGAAATGGCGCAGAAAATCGCCCAGGAAAGCGGTCTGGCTTACTACGACGCGTTCGCACTGGCGATGAATGAAGTGCTGGATGAGGCCTGCCGTTCGCTGGCGATCCCGAAACGCCTCACCTCGCTGACCCGCGACATCTGGCAATTGCAACTGCGCATGTCCCGCCGTCAGGGTAAGCGCGCGTGGAAGCTGATGGAGCATCCGAAATTCCGCGCCGCGTATGATTTACTCGCCCTGCGTGCCGAAGTGGAAAACAATGCCGAGCTACAGCGTCTGGCGCAGTGGTGGGGCGAATTCCAGGTTTCTGCACCACCAGAGCAGAAAGGTATGCTGAACGAGCTGGATGAAGATCCATCGCCGCGTCGCCGTCACCGTCGTCCGCGCAAGCGCGCGCCGCGTCGTGAAGGAACGGCATGACCCTCGTTTATATCGCGCTGGGCAGCAATCTGGCCTCTCCTCTGGAGCAGGTCAATGCTGCCGTCAACGCGATACGTGAGATCCCTGAAAGTCGGGTCGTTGCCGTCTCTTCCTTTTATCGAACCCCACCGCTGGGTCCGCAGGATCAGCCTGATTACCTGAACGCCGCCGTGGCGCTGGAAACGGCGCTCGAGCCAGAAACATTGCTCGATCACACCCAGCGCATTGAACTTCAGCAAGGCCGGGTACGTAAAGCCGAACGCTGGGGGCCGCGCACGTTAGATCTGGATATCATGCTGTTTGGCGATCGCGTCATCAACAGCGAACGGCTGACCGTGCCGCACTACGACATGAAAAACCGCGGTTTTATGCTCTGGCCGCTGCTTGAAATTGCTCCTGATCTGCACTTCCCTGACGGCGCCTCACTGCATCAGATACTCACTCACCTTGGCGCAGAAAAACCCGCGCGCTGGTAATGGCCCTAACCTCAATTCCCGTTTATTGCTTTCGCGCAAACAGTTGCTTAAAACAATTGCCCCTCTGAATGTGACTGTTAGAATGCCGGTAAATATGACGTTCACCATCAGGAAATGTTATGAAACCGACCACCATCTCGCTGTTGCAGAAGTGCAAACAAGAGAAAAAACGCTTCGCTACCATTACTGCCTATGACTACAGCTTCGCCAGACTGTTTGCCGACGAAGGGATCAATGTGATGCTGGTCGGAGATTCCCTGGGGATGACGGTGCAAGGGCATGACTCCACTCTGCCGGTTACCGTGGAAGATATCGCTTACCACACGCGTGCGGTGCGTCGCGGCGCGCCGAATTGCCTGCTGCTCGCCGATCTGCCGTTTATGGCTTACGCGACGCCGGAACAGGCCTTTGAAAATTCGGCTGTCGTCATGCGCGCGGGCGCGAATATGGTCAAGATTGAAGGCGGTGCCTGGCTGGAGGATACCGTGAAAATGCTCACCGAACGCGCGGTGCCCGTCTGCGGACACTTAGGGTTGACGCCACAGTCGGTCAATATCTTCGGGGGCTATAAAATTCAGGGCCGTGGCGATGCCGGACAGGTTTTGCTGGACGATGCCCTGGCGCTGGAAGCCGCAGGCGCACAACTCATTGTACTGGAATGCGTCCCGGTTGAACTGGCCAGGCGCGTAACTGACGCACTCTCCATTCCGGTTATCGGCATCGGTGCCGGGAATGTCACCGACGGACAAATTTTAGTGATGCACGATGCCTTTGGCATCACCGGCGGCCATATTCCAAAATTTGCCAAAAATTTCCTTACTGAAGCAGGCGACATGCGCGCCGCGGTACGGCAGTATATTGCTGAGGTTGAGTCCGGCGTCTATCCGGGCGAAGAACACAGTTTTCATTAAGGAGTCTTGTTGTGCTGATTATTGAAACCCTGCCACTGCTGCGTCAGCATATTCGCAGAGCCCGTCAGGAAGGCAAACGCATCGCGCTGGTGCCGACGATGGGCAACCTGCATGATGGTCACATGAAGCTGGTTGATGAAGCCAAAGCCCGTGCGGACATCGTGGTGGTGAGTATTTTCGTTAACCCAATGCAGTTTGATCGTCCGGACGATCTGGTGCGTTACCCGCGCACGCTACAGGAAGACTGCGAAAAACTGAACAAACGTAAAGTGGATTTCGTCTTTGCCCCCGCGCCGGACCAAATCTATCCCCAGGGGACCGACGGGCAGACGTACGTGGATGTCCCTGGCCTCTCGACGATGCTGGAAGGCGCCAGCCGCCCAGGTCATTTTCGCGGTGTTTCAACCATCGTCAGCAAGCTATTCAACCTGGTACAACCGGACGTCGCCTGCTTTGGCGAGAAGGACTTCCAGCAACTGGCGCTGATTCGCAAAATGGTTGCCGATATGGGCTATGACATAGATATCGTCGGCGTACCGATTATTCGCGCCAAAGACGGTTTAGCCCTGAGTTCACGTAACGGTTATCTGACGGCTGAACAACGTAAAATCGCCCCAGGGTTGTACAAAGTGATGAGCCGCATTGGCGAAAAACTGCAGGCCGGCGAGCGTGAACTGGAAGAGATCATCGCCATCGCCGGGCAGGAGTTGACGGAAAAAGGGTTCCGCCCCGATGATATTCAGATCCGTGATGCCGACACGCTGCTTGAACTGACCGAAAGCAGCCAGCGTGCGGTGATTCTGGTCGCCGCATGGCTCGGCCAGGCACGCTTAATCGACAATCAGACGGTTGCATTAACCCAGTAGACAGGGGTTAAAAATCAGGCAATACTGCCTGAGGATTTTCTCAAAGCTGGCGAGATATGCCAGCTTCGTACACGATCAGAGTTTAAGGTAGACATTATGATTCGCACTATGCTTCAGGGCAAACTCCACCGCGTGAAAGTGACTCAGGCGGACCTGCACTATGAAGGTTCCTGCGCCATCGATCAGGATTTTCTGGATGCCGCCGGGATCCTCGAAAATGAAGCCATTGATATCTGGAACGTGAGCAACGGCAAGCGTTTCTCCACCTATGCGATTGCCGCCGAACGCGGTTCCAGAATCATCTCCGTCAACGGCGCGGCGGCACACTGCGCCAGCGTGGGCGATATTGTCATCATCGCCAGCTTTGTCACTATGTCTGACGAAGAAGCGCGCCGCTGGCAGCCGAAGGTCGCTTACTTCGAAGGCGACAACGAAATGAAACGCACCGCAAAAGCGATTCCGGTTCAGGTTGCGTAAGCGAACTACCCCTGCGGCTGATTACTGATCAGCCGCGACATGGTCTCCAGCGAATCCGTTCTTAAGATGTATAAACGTTTGAGCAAGAACGGATTATCTCCCGGCTTCACCTTCCCTTTCACCGTCGTCACCGCCAGGTGGAATCCAGCCTCTTCTGCGGCTTTCACTGCCGTCGCGTTATAGCCGCCAAACGGATAGGAGAGATAAGGCACGTGAGGATTAAACGGAGCCAGCGCGCGTCGGGAGCGTGCAAAATCAAACAGAATATTGTGATGGCTGCGACTGAGCAGGATCGGGCGGCGATTGCCATCGACCCGATGTAAGAAGTGTGTATGGGACTGAAAATCAAACACATCGCGAATGCCATTGAGTTCTGAAATGCTCATAAACTGTAGCGATTTGGGATCCCATTTTTGCGGGCGAACTTTAATCCGCGATGAGATAATAAAGGCCGTGGCCTTCATCCCATACTGCTTCAACACCGGATAAGCATAGCGGCTTACCGACTTCAGACCGTCATCAAAGGTAATCACCACCGCCCGCGCAGGCAGGTTCAATGTGTTGCATACATATCCCTCCAGTTGAGCCATCGTCAGCGTGCTGTACCCGCGATCGCGCAGCCAGGTCATCTGGTTGCTGAACGCGCGGACTGACGTGGTGGTGGAAGTATGACGAAAGCGAGTGTTCTCTTCATCACGCAGAATATGGTGATAGGTCAGCACCGGCAGCCCGCGATCTTCCTGGGCGTCGAGAGCGCTTATCCAGGCCAGTCGGTCACCAATGCGGATATGATACCAGGTTTGATTCAGCCGGTCTTTGAGCTTACTGATGATGGGATAACGCAGGTTATCCGCCAGTACGCCAAACGGCGCGCTGCCAATATTCGGCGCATTATAGACGGGGGTAGCTTGCCAGGTGATCAGATTCTGATTGCTGAGCGGTTTGTTGAGATCGCCGAGGCTGTCCTCAACGCGTTGTTTACCCTGCACCGGTTCCAGGTGGCCCTTGTCGATAAACCCGGTGCTGAAGCCAAATTTGAATTCGTAATAATCCGCCGCGACCGGAATGACAGAAATAATCTGCCCGGCGCGAATATTCCCCACGGTCACCATGTTATCGCCAATTTGCGCCCAAATAGCCGCATCTTCAGTGGTTTGCATATAGCGCGCAGGCAATGCCGCACTCACTACTGTAGAGAGGGACAGCAGCAGGAGGAACAGATATTTCATCATTAACGATAACCGGGGCAAGAAACAACGCAACGATTGTACCAATTCACCTCATTAATAAGAATGACTAATACTCGTACAAATCGTGCAGCAGAACAAAGGGGGGATTTTTCTGTTGCTGATGCCAAAGACTGGTAACTTCTGGCCCGCCGAGGGCAACAATCTGGTTGCGAAAAACCGGACTACTCATTGATTCTCGCGATGAAATCATTTTCCCCAGCAGCGTCTCATTAATGCCGGAGATCACTTCACACTGCGGATGTTTATGGCTCATCAGCGATGCGACACGATACGGTGCCGCACCGGGATGATCGGTCAAAAAGATCACTCCATCACCGGAGTCTGTGGCATGCAAGGCGTCACACATCATGCGACTCAGCATGTTCGCGCTCATCCCGCGCCAAAAATTCACCGCCCGGCATTGCGGCAGCAGGCCGTGTTTTTTTTCCAGAAGGCTCAATAGTTCTTCAGCCTTATCGTCATGACAGGTAATGACCCAGCCTAGCATTTCTCACCTCATTAGCAGGCAAGTAGTTTATCAGGGTGACAAATAAACAATAATGACAATGGTCAAATATCATCCTCTCCTCACACGGAAGAGAGGATGAAAACGATCAGCTACGCAATCCACGTCCGCGCTGGATTAAGGACCAGCACAGCAGATAGAACGCCACAATAAAGACCACAAGCACGCCAAACGTGGTTACCAGCGGCACGTCGTGAATGCCGAGGAAGCCGTAGCGGAAACCGCTGATCATGTAGACGATCGGGTTCAACTGCGATAAGCCCTGCCAGAACGGCGGCAGCAGCGTCAGGGAGTAGAACACCCCGCCAAGATAGGTCAGTGGCGTCAGGACAAAGGTTGGGATCAGGCTGATATCGTCAAAGGTTTTCGCGAACACCGCGTTCAGCAGACCCGCCAGCGAAAACAGAATCGCCGTCAGAACCAGCGTCAGCGCAACAAATAGCCACGAATGTACCTGGAACGGGACAAAGAACAGCGAAATCGCCGTCACCAGAACCCCGACACACAATCCACGCGCCACGCCACCGCCGACAAACCCGGCGATGATCACGTGCGTGGGCACCGGCGCAACCAGCAGTTCTTCGATGTTGCGCTGAAACTTAGCGCTAAAGAACGAGGACGCGACGTTAGCATAGGCGTTGGTGATTACCGCCATCATGATCAGACCCGGCACGATGAATTGCATGTAGCTGAAACCGTGCATCTCGCCAATGCGGGAGCCAATCAGGTTACCGAAGATAATAAAATAGAGCGTCATGGTGATGACGGGCGGCACCAGCGTCTGGACCCAGATCCGCATAAAGCGGTTGATCTCTTTCGCCCAGATGCTTTTCAGCGCGACCCAGTATAGCTGCATCATGCGCGATCTCCTTGTTTCTCATGAACCAGTGACACAAACAGCTCTTCAAGGCGGTTCGCTTTGTTGCGCATGCTCAGTACCTGGATGCCCTGCGCGCTGAGCTGGCTGAACACGCTGTTAATGCCCTGCTCACGCAGCACTTCGACCTCCAGCGTTGAGGTATCCACCAGCCGATACTGATATCCTTCCAGCTCCGGCAACGGGCTTTTCGCCGCCAGATCGAGAATAAAGGTTTCAGATTTGAGCTTAGAGAGCAGGTTTTTCATCGAAGTGTTTTCGACCAGCTCGCCGTGCTGAATAATCCCAATGTTGCGGCAGAGCATCTCCGCCTCTTCCAGGTAATGAGTGGTCAGAATGATCGTGGTGCCTTTATCGTTCAAATCCTTCAAAAAGCCCCACATTGAGCGGCGAAGTTCGATATCAACACCTGCCGTCGGTTCATCGAGAATCAGCAGCTTCGGTTCGTGCATCAGCGCCCGGGCAATCATCAGACGGCGCTTCATCCCACCGGATAACATCCGCGCACGTTCGTTACGTTTTTCCCACAGATCGAGCTGTTTTAGATACTTTTCGCTGCGCTCGATCGCTTCTTTACGCTCCACGCCGTAGTAACCCGCCTGATTGACCACGATCTGCTGCACGGTCTCAAACGGATTGAAGTTAAATTCCTGCGGCACCAGCCCCAACTGTCGTTTGGCGTTGACGACATCTTTTTCGAGATCGTAGCCAAAGACGCTGACGCGCCCGGAGGATTTATTCACCAGCGAGCTGATGATGCCGATGGTAGTCGACTTTCCTGCTCCGTTCGGTCCCAGAAGCGCGTAAAAATCACCCGCCTCGACCTGTAAATCTATCCCGCGCAACGCCTGAACGCCGCCAGGATAAGTTTTTTTAAGTTGTTGAAGTTCCAGTGCAATGGTCATAAATTTTTACTTACCTTACGTTCTTACACTTTATATGTGGTTTAAATAATCCCGGAGTTGCCCTATATTAGCCCAACGCACTTATTTGGTTACAGGTCGTTAACCTCCATGAAAGACATAGATACACTCATCAGTAACAATGCACTATGGTCAAAAATGCTGGTGGAAGAGGATTCCGGATTTTTTGAGAAACTGGCGCAAGCGCAGAAACCACGCTTTCTATGGATTGGATGTTCCGACAGTCGCGTTCCCGCAGAACGTTTAACCGGTCTTGAACCGGGCGAATTATTTGTCCACCGTAATGTGGCCAACCTGGTCATCCACACCGACCTCAACTGCCTCTCCGTTGTTCAGTATGCCGTTGATGTCCTCGAAGTTGAACACATTATTATCTGTGGCCACTACGGGTGTGGCGGCGTACAGGCTGCGGTCGATAACCCGGAACTGGGACTCATCGACAACTGGCTGCTGCATATCCGTGATATCTGGTTCAAACATAGCTCATTACTTGGCGATATGCCGCAAGAGCGTCGTATGGACACACTGTGCGAACTGAACGTCATGGAGCAGGTGTATAACCTGGGTCATTCCACTATCATGCAGTCAGCCTGGAAACGGGGTCAAAAAGTGACCATCCACGGCTGGGCATATGGTATTCACGATGGTCTGCTGCGCGATCTGGAAGTGACCGCGACCAGTCGCGCCACCCTGGAACAGCGTTATCGTCAGGGCGTTTCTAACCTCAGCCAGAAACACATCAACCACAAATAAAAAATCCCCGGTCATACACCGGGGACGGATCCAGTTAAGGCCGGGATTGTCCCGGCTTTTTTACGCTTACTCGTCCAACAACACCACTTTGCCGACATACGGCAGATGGCGATAGCGTTGAGCGTAATCAATACCGTAGCCCACCACAAACTCATCCGGAATGGAGAAACCGATGAACTCGACCGGGACGTTGACTTCACGGCGGGAGGGTTTATCCAGCAGGGTGCAAATCGCCAGAGATTTCGGTTCACGCAGGCTCAGGATTTCACGCACTTTCGACAGCGTGTTGCCGGAGTCGATAATGTCTTCCACAATCAGCACATCTTTACCGCGAATGTCTTCATCCAGGTCTTTGAGAATTTTCACATCACGGGTTGTCGACATCCCGCTGCCGTAGCTGGAAGCCGTCATAAAATCGACTTCGTGGGAGACGTGCACTTCACGGCACAGATCCGCCATAAACATAAATGAACCGCGTAGCAGACCAACCAGCACCATTTCGCTGCCGCTGTTATGATAATGCTCAGTAATTTGACGGCCCAGTTCAGCGATACGCGCTTTGATCTCCGCTTCCGGAATCATCACTTCAACACGATGTTTCATAAAAAACACAACCAACTGTTTTAAAACATAAAAAGATAAATCAACCGGCGGTAAAGGAAACCAATTCCCCGATTGATACTCGTGAGTTCGTCTGGCCTCAAGGCCTCTCCAGTATAAGTGCAACACCTGCATTATAACAGCGCACGATCGTCACATCACCCCACAATCACGGTCTGGGCAACCCCGTATAAAAAGTAAACTCAGGTACTCAACCTCTTTTCAGGGAGTGCTCCCTCTACGCCAGGGACTGTTGTTCATTATTATTCCTGATTGTCGCAGTGCACTCAGTTATAGAATATCAGTATATATCTGACACGAAAATTATTGAGAGGTTTGTAACAGTCAATAGCGATCAATATAATACAAAATACTTATCATATAGAGTAAAACTCACCCACTCCCAGTCATTTATTGTTCTTTTTTGAAAAAAAAGACAACAAGGCATACAATCGTTCAATTCATTATAAATAACCTGTAATTATAAATTCAGCAGCAGTATTACATTTGAAAAAAGTACTTACAAAAAACACAATCAAGTCAGGCAAATAAAAATTAATCACAATAAATATTTGCGTACACTTCATTTGCTTATTTTTTAATATATATAAATACCCGGATTATAACTTGATATTTATGAATTAAACATAAGCATTTTTGTTATGAATAATAAATCAATGGCTAAGGAGAGTACTTTGAAAAATAATATTTCAACACCTAACAAATACCGCAAAAATGTTCTACACGCAAAACTTGCGCCGACTTGTTTTGCAACAATGCTTGCTCTGGGAATGATTATGCCTGCCAGTGCTGCTATCACAGCAGATACTTCAGCAGCAAATCAGCCGTCGATTCACACGGGGGCCAATGGTGCCACCGTCGTCGACATCAACAAAGCCAGCGAAGGCGGTGTATCTCATAACGTCTATTCTGAATTTAATGTCGATGCTAACGGCGTGATTCTGAATAACAGCGGCAGTTCCGTTAATACACAGTTATCCGGAAATATCGCTGGCAACGCGAATATGGCCGACGGTAGTGCAACGGTCATTCTGAACGAAGTTCGTTCTTCTGATCCTAGCCAGCTCAACGGCATGATAGAAGTTGCAGGTCAGTCTGCGCAGGTTATTATTGCTAACCCGTCAGGCATCACTTGCGACGGCTGTGGTTTTATTAATACTAACCACGCATCACTGACTACCGGCACCGCAACGTTTGACGACAATAACAAACTCACTGGTCTGGATGTTAAAAAAGGACAGATTGTGATTACGGGTAAAGGGATGGATACCACTTCTTCCCAATATACCGATATTATCGCCCGTTCGGTAAAAGTGAATGCTCAGCTTAAAGCCAATGAGCTGAATATTATTACTGGCAGTAACCACATTGATACCAAAGGCGCAGCGAAAGCTATCGCAGGTACAGACAATGCGCCGACACTGGCACTGGATGTCTCCTCTCTGGGATCGATGTATGCCAATAAAATTTACATGAAAGGAACGGAATCTGGCGTAGGCGTCAATATCGATCACGCTAATATTACAGCCGCTGATACAATCAACATTGATGCTAATGGCAAAATTAACAACAATGGTGGCAATATTACTGCGCAGAATTCAGTCGCATTAAAGAGCGGGAATGACATTCTGAACAACAAGGGTAATATTACTTCAGAAGGACTCATCAACCTTTCTTCTGCAAACGCCGCTGTCGATAATAGCAACGGTAATATCGATGGTAACGATGTTTATATCTCCGCAAAACAGGCCGTTAATAACGGTGCAGGAAATATTCATGCTGTGAAAGCAGTAAGCATTACTACAGATTCATTAAACAACACTGCAGGTAATATTAATGGTGAAAACCAGGTATTTATCGGCAGCGCATCTGGCACTAAAAAACAGATCCCCGGAAGTGGCCTTATCAATGAAAATGGAAAGATTACATCCAAAGGCGATGTTAGTATCCAGGCCACTAACCTTTCCAACAAAAATGGGAGCATTGACGCCGGGAGTACTCTGGGAATTAGCGCTAATACGCTTAATAACCAGTATGGTTCCATTCGCGGAGGAAACACTTCAACATCCGGTTTAACGTCTATCTCCGTAAAAGACCTGAACAATAACGATGGTTCAATTATTGTTAAAGGTAAAAACAGTAAACTGGTCATCTCGGCAAGTAACAGTCTGACAAATCAGAACGGTACCATTTCAGGCGCAGGTGATGCGGCCTTCAGCGGCACCCTGGATAACACCTCCGGATCCGTGAGCGCTGGCAACGACCTGGTGATGTCTCTGAGCGATTATACCTCCGATAGCAAAAGTAGTATCGCCGGTAATAATATCAATATGAATATCAGTGATAATTTCCAGAACGCAGGCACTATCTCCTCTAAAGGTAATATTTCACTCGTCGCCGGCAACAGCCGTAATATTGCCGAACTGGAAAACACCGGTAACATCAACGCTGCAGGTAAGCTCACCATTCAGAAACAGGGTGGGTATATGGATAATAGCGGTACTCTCTCCGCAGCCAATATTACCATGAGCGCCACCAACATTAATAACAGCGGGACGATCACCACTCCTGGTGATATTATTGTCAATGGCGATACCTTAAACAACATCGATCACGGTAAAATTTCAGCAGGCAACAATATTAGTGCGACTGTTTATACGTTGAATACGGAGAAGGGTTCCGTCATTAGCGCTGGTAAAGATGTTACTACCTATATTCGCAAAGATTTCCATAATGCGGGTGATATTAAGGCAGGTGAAGATGTCACCATCAGCTCTTCATACAAAAATGGCGACAATGATAATTACGGCAGCATCACTGCGAACAAAGCCGTAAACATCACGATGAATGATTCTACACTTTATAACGGCGGTGAAATCAACGGTAAAAGTGGTGTAAAAATTTACAGCAAAGCGCTGAGCAATAGCGGTAATATTTCCAGTGTTGGCGATGTAAACCTGGTTGGCCGTAGCGGTATTACCAATATGGCAACCGGTACTATTACGGGTTATGAAGTGTCCACAACAGGTATTCTTAATAACGCCGGTACTATTACCGAAACAGCAGCACCTGTGAAGACCCCAACCAATTCTGATACTTCAGGTAAGAAGAAGAAAAATATCTCCTTCTAATTAAGGCCTGATAATCACTGTGCAACAGGCAGTGAGATAGCTAAAGAACACCCGGTTTAAAGGGTGTTCTTTTCTTATTTACGTTAACTTTTATTACACTCAGGCCCCTTTACTCAGGAATGTTGTCAGGGTACTGAGATTATTACAGAGCAAAATGGAGCTCAAATGCGTGCTGAGAAATCAGTTTTTTTAATCACTCTTTGTTCTGTTTTTTACAGTATTTCTTTTAATGCAAGTGCTGAAACATCAGTAAATCAACAAGTTAACAATCAACAACAGCAAGATGAAGCCAGGCGAACACAATTGGCGCCGAAAGCAAAATCGTTACTTTCCGCTGACTCCAGCAAAACTGATGAGGATTTAGCGATCCCGGATGAAACACCGTGCTATGACATCAAGAAAGTAAACTTTTTAGATAAAGAGTCGTTACCGCACTGGTTAGTCTTGCGCGACTTAATGCGGCGAGTTGAAGGGCATTGTGTTGGAATCAATGGTCTTAAGGCATTACATAAAGCGGTACAAAACCGAATTATTTCACATGGTTATATCACGACGCGCGTTTCAATACCGGAGCAAAACCTCAGTGCTGGGGTACTGACGTTGCAGATCCTGCCCGGCAAAATCAGTGGCTATCGCATTGAAAATACGGGTAGCGCCTCCGTCCATGCTTTCAATATTTTCCCTCAGGGCAAAGGCGATCTGCTTGATTTACGAGGCCTGGAGCAAGGGCTTGAAAATATTCAGCGTATTCCAGGGGCTAAAGCGGAAATTAATCTTGTCCCCGGCGCTCAACCTGGAGAAACAGAAGTCCAGGTGACCCGGAACCTGCCTAAACGCTGGCGCCTTGGCGCGTGGGCCGATAACTCAGGCAGTAAATACACCGGTCGAAATCAGGGTGGCGCGGCCCTTTATCTTGATAATCCTACAACCCTTGATGACATGTTTTACATCGCCTATGGCGGAGGGTTAAAAAATGAAGCTGGACGCCGTAGTGATAACGTCTCCACATTTTATTCTCTACCATGGGGCAACTGGCTCATGGATTTCTATGCCTCAAAATATCGCTATACGCAGACTATTCATAGCGGCGATTTCAGTTATTTATACAGTGGAATTGAGAAGCTGATTACGGCCCAATTAAGTCGGGTGATTTTCAGAAATGCCAGTCAAAAGACAACGCTGAGCCTGAAAGCCATTAAACGTAATTCGACCTACTCATTAAATGATGTGGAAATTGAGGTTCAGAAACGTGACACCAGTAGCCTGAAGCTCAATCTCGAACATCTCGCCTACTTCTCGCTCGGACAGTTGAAAACCAATCTGAGCTTTCAGCGTGCCGTGCCCTGGTTTGGCGAGCAGGCCGATGCAGAGGAAGTCGTGGGCAATGCCGACAAGCAGGCACGTATTCTTACTCTGAGTGTTGATGGAACGATCCCCTTTATTTTAGCGGGTCATTCAATGAGCTATGAACCGCATTTCTTAAAACAAATGTCTCCCGACAGACTCACCCAGCCAGATAAATTCACAATCGGCAACCGCTGGACGGTACGCGGCTTTGATGGCGAAAACACGCTCTATGCGGATAAGGGCTGGTATCTGCGTAACGATATCAACCTCAATCTCCCTAAATGGGGAATGCAGCCCTATGTGGGCTTTGACTACGGTGAAGTCAGTGGCTCCAAAAATGATTACTGGAACGGTAAACATATCGCCGGAGCAGCAATCGGGGTTCGCGGCGTTAAAAACAAAGTGGGATACGACTTCTTTGTGAGTATACCGGTGATGAAACCGGATGATTTGCGCACCAGCCCGGTCAACGTTGGCTTTGCGCTGCAATGGCAGTATTGATCTTCGTTTCTGGCCTGCAGAATTCTCTTCTGCGGGCATATCCGCGATAAAAAGCTCATTTTGTGATTACGATCACACTTGTTAAATCCTATAATTAATTGCTACTAAAAAATTAACAAATTGAGATGGTGTATTTTTATGGCAGATAACAACGCACGTTCACCACGACTTCTCGTGGTGTTAACGGCCCTCTTTGCAGCGCTTAGCGGGTTGTATCTCCTGATCGGCGGAGGCTGGCTGGTCGCCATTGGCGGCTCCTGGTACTATCCGATCGCCGGTCTTGTTATGCTGGGTGTCGCCGTTATGCTCTGGCGCAGTCAGCGTTCCGCACTGTGGCTCTACGCCGCCCTGCTCCTCGCGACCCTGATCTGGGGTGTCTGGGAAGTCGGCTTTGACTTTTGGGCACTAACGCCACGCAGTGACATCCTGGTCTTCTTCGGCATCTGGCTGATTTTACCGTTTGTCTGGCATCGCCTGATTGTCCCTTCCCGGGGTGCCGTGGCGGCACTGGTGGTGGCCCTGCTGATTAGCGGAGGGATCCTGACCTGGGCGGGCTTCCATGATCCGCAGGAAATTAACGGCACCCTGAGCGCAGACGCCACTCCGGCCGAAGCCATCTCCACGATCTCCGATAACGACTGGCCGGCATATGGCCGCAATCAGGAAGGTCAACGTTTCTCGCCGCTCAAGCAGATCAACGCCGACAACGTCCATAACCTGAAAGAAGCGTGGGTGTTCCGCACCGGTGACCTGAAGCAGCCTAACGATCCGGGTGAGATCACCAATGAAGTCACGCCGATTAAAGTCGGCGATACGCTGTACCTCTGTACCGCCCACCAGCGTCTGTTCGCGCTTGATGCAGCCTCCGGGAAAGAGAAGTGGCATTTCGATCCGCAGTTAAATACCAACACCAGCTTCCAGCACGTCACCTGCCGTGGTGTGTCGTATCATGAAGCGAAAGCCGATAATGCCTCACCGGAAGTCATTGCCGACTGTCCACGCCGCATCATCCTGCCGGTGAACGATGGTCGTCTGTTTGCGGTGAACGCGGAAACCGGCAAGCTGTGCGAAACCTTTGCCAACAAAGGTATTCTGAATCTGCAGACCAACATGCCGGACACGACGCCGGGGCTCTATGAGCCAACATCACCGCCCATCATCACCGATAAAACCATCGTGATTGCCGGTTCGGTTACCGATAACTTCTCCACCCGCGAAACCTCGGGCGTGATCCGCGGTTTTGACGTCAATAACGGCAAGCTGCTGTGGGCCTTCGATCCTGGTGCGAAAGACCCGAATGCGATCCCATCCGACGAACATGCGTTTACCTTTAACTCGCCCAACTCCTGGGCCCCGGCGGCCTACGACGCGAAGTTGGATCTGGTCTATCTGCCAATGGGCGTAACCACACCAGATATCTGGGGCGGTAACCGTACGCCTGAGCAGGAGCGCTATGCAAGTTCGATTGTGGCGCTAAACGCCACCACCGGTAAACTTGCCTGGAGCTATCAGACCGTCCACCACGACCTGTGGGATATGGACATGCCGTCCCAGCCGACGCTGGCGGATATCACCGTTAAAGGTGAGAAAATCCCGGTCATTTATGCACCAGCGAAAACGGGTAACATCTTTGTTCTCGATCGCCGTAACGGCGAACGGGTTGTTCCGGCCCCCGAAAAACCGGTTCCGCAGGGTGCCGCAAAAGGGGATTACGTCAGCAAAACGCAGCCGTTCTCTGAGCTGAGTTTCCGTCCGAAAAAAGATCTGACCGGGGCTGATATGTGGGGCGCCACCATGTTCGACCAACTGGTGTGCCGCGTGATGTTCCACCAGATGCGCTATGAGGGCATCTTTACCCCGCCGTCTGAACAGGGCACGCTGGTGTTCCCGGGCAACCTCGGGATGTTCGAATGGGGTGGTATTTCGGTCGATCCTAACCGTCAGGTGGCGATAGCTAACCCAATGGCGCTGCCGTTCGTGTCTAAGCTGATCCCACGTGGTCCGGGGAATCCGATGGAACAGCCGAAAGATGCGCAAGGTACGGGGACCGAATCCGGTATTCAGCCACAGTACGGCGTACCGTTTGGCGTCACGCTAAACCCGTTCCTGTCGCCGTTTGGTTTGCCGTGTAAACAACCGGCCTGGGGGTATATTTCCGCGCTGGATCTGAAGACCAACGAGGTCGTCTGGAAAAAACGCATTGGTACACCGCAGGACAGCATGCCGTTCCCGATGCCAGTTCCGGTTCCGTTTAATATGGGTATGCCGATGCTTGGCGGGCCTATCTCCACGGCAGGTAACGTGCTGTTTATTGCTGCCACGGCGGATAACTACCTGCGCGCTTACAACATGAGCAACGGTGAGAAACTGTGGCAGGGACGTCTGCCTGCCGGTGGGCAAGCCACGCCGATGACCTACGAGGTAAACGGTAAACAGTATGTCGTGATTTCGGCCGGGGGCCACGGCTCGTTTGGTACGAAGATGGGCGACTATATCGTGGCTTACGCGCTACCAGACGACGCGAAGTAAGACGGTCTATTTTGTCGCAGAGACAGCGTGGAATCCCCACGCTGTCTTTTTATTTCAGCGATTATCAAACGTATCATTCACGCCATTATTTTCACCCGCCGCAGAGACAATCACGTCATCAAAGCGCAAATGATTGACCGCCACAATGCGCCCAAACTCTTTCGCCTCGATCCGGCAGTGGCTAAACCGAATGTCCTCCATCGGTTTCTCCGCAAAGGCCACCAGATCAAACGCGCGCGCCGGTAAGCGATAATCCGCCGCCAGTGTGGCATCGACATGACTGATGTGGATATTACGCACTTTGGTCATCTGTAAATTTTCCGGGATCTGCCTCGCCACCGCCTGCCAGGCTTCGGGCAACTCAGCAATATTGTCGAACCGTTTGCGGTTATAGGCGTTGTGCCAGTCCATAATCCAGGAGAAAGGAAATTGCACATTACGCATCCGCAGGTTTTCCACAACCACATCTTCAACAAACCCGCCCCGCTCCTTCGAAGACTTCATGCGCAGTCCGCAGTCAGAGTTTTCGAAGATAATGTTGTGCACGTGGACGTTACGTATACCCCCGCTGACTTCACTGCCCAGCGTCACGCCATAGCCCGAGCGAATAACGCAGTGGTCAATTTCAATGTGTTCGGCAATCCGGCCAACCCGATACCCGTCCCCATCGCGACCCGACTTGATCACGATGCAATCATCGCCGCACGACACATCGCATTGCGTGACGCGGACGTGGCTTGAGGAGTCAATGTCAATGCCGTCCGTACTCGGCCCGTGGTTATCACGAATGGTTACACCGCTGACGACGACGTTATTTGCATAGGTTATCTGTAAATTCCAGAACCCGGCGCGCTCAAAGGTTAGATCGGTAATCGAAACGTTTTCTGCTTTGTAAATCAGGCAGGCGCGCGGTCGCTTAATGAGATAGTCCGCAATCCAGCGCAGTCCTTTATTGTCATAATCGACGCGCAGTCCGCTCGCCTTATCCGGGCCGTAGTAGAGATCCCACCAGTGTGCGCCTTGACCATCGATCCTGCCATGCCCCGAAATAGCAATGTGATTAACCTCAATGGCATTCACTATCGCCGCAGGCCACATCATCTCCACGCCTGCCACCCGCGTCGGGATCTCCGGATAATCGGCAATATCGGTCGACCCCAGTAGCGTCGCCCCCTGGGCGAAATGGAGTTGACTGCCTTCCCTCAGGAATAACGAACCGACCAGGTAAATTCCCGGAGAAATAACGACTGGAACACCCAGTGCCGCCCCGCGGTCGATGGCGCTTTGCAGCGCCTGGGTATCTTTGACGAGGCCATCGCCCGTCGCGCCAAAATCTTTGACATCAAGTTGTACGGACATGAATTCAATCCTTCTCTCTCATGGCGTTATGGGCTAATGCCACCGAATTTATTCAGCGTCGCTTCCCTTTCCCGCGTTTATTCACGATTTAATAGAGAGAGATATATCAAATAACGGGAGGGTTCACCATTAGCGAGTGTAACGTTTTCTTATGCCGGCGAATGATAAATATGATGAATAATAAGAAGAAAGGAGAGAGTTATCAGAACTTCATATTCAGGGAGGAAACAAAACGCCCACAATAATCGCAGGCGCCTGTTGGTATTCAGCGATAATGATTAGTCAAACTTCAGCGACATTAATGACGCTTTTGCGACATCCTGATACTGGTCAATCAAATCCTTCGTCATATTAAAGGCAACCTGGACGGCTTTATTGTCTTCGCTGGTAATCAGCATCAGATTCAGAATCTCGCTATCCGCAGCCTGAGAGCGGAAAGTCAGTAACCATGCTTTATGCCCATCAACCGTAACGGCTTCCGCCTCCGGTTTGTAGTTAGCTAACATTTTCATCAACGCATCTTTCATCATATCCAGCTGCGCGGCAGGCAATGCGCTGCGACCCGCCGTCACACCCAGTGAGGCTTTACCTCTCTCATCGCCATAAATGATCTGGGGACGATTCTCAGATGGGTACTTAATTTTCGCCATTTCAGCCGACATAGGCGCCAGTGTTTGCGGAATTTCGATGCTTAACTTTAACTCTGGAAAGTTTTTACGCTCCATGTCCATTCCGGCATGAGCAGAAATCGCCACTAACATAGCAAAAGAGGCAGCCACGATTTTACGGAAAATATCCATTTTTCACCTCAGGTTTAACAATTCGATCCCGTGAGTATATCCGGTGACATGAATAAAGATACTGCCTCCATCTATTTTCAGAGATTACAGATGGGAATGGTATTATTCTTATCCCTGATGGAGAGCGATATCCGGGAAAGCCAGAATCGCCCTCCGCGCCGCTTATACCGTAAAGCCTAACATCATTCCGGTATCTTCATGCTCCAGCAGGTGACAATGCGCCATATAGGCATGCTCTTTCGGCGCAGCGTGTTCAAATTTTACTAACACCTCACTAATGCCGCCTTCCACCCGAACCGTATCTTTCCACCCCGAACGATGGGCTACTGGTGTCTGACCGTTCTCAGACAAAATACGGAACTGCGTGCCGTGAATATGGAACGGATGCAGCATCATATCGCCCACGCCGGAAATCACCCAGCGTTCATACGTCCCTCTGCTCGCCGCAAACAGCGGTTTGTTCATATCAAAAGCGACGCCATTGATCCTGTTGGCGTTATGGAAATCAAATTGACCGCCGTGGTTCATATGGCCCATGTCACCGTGTTGCATGTTGCCCATATGTCCCTGCATCTGCCCGTGCGCCATGCCGCTCATCGCCTGATCGCCATACTTTTCCATCAGCATCTGCATGCCCATCATGTCGAGCATCGGGTCCATCGACAGTTGCAAATTACGCACCGTTAACCCGTCAATGGAGGGCAGCGCCGGCATTGCGCTGAGGGTATCCGGCAGTGTGCCAGAGGCATTTACGGCAATCGGCTGAATACGCATGACCGGCTGCGGCTTGTCAAATGGCGTAATCGCCATCCCCATCTGACTGACCGGAAGAGTCAACAGATCGAACGTTTTACCGTCGCTGACGTCCACCAGCACTTCAAAACGCTCACCCATCAGCACAGGCAGTTCGTTAACTTTGACCGGTTCCGCCAGCAGCCCGCCGTCGCTGGCGATGACGTACAATGGACGTTTATCGCTGGCAGCAAAATTAAGTGAACGGGCGTTACAGCCGTTAAGCAGACGCAGGCGCAACCAGCCGCGCGGCGCGGCATGTTGAGGATAAAGGGCTCCGTTGGTCAACAGCGTGTCGCCAAACCAGCCTACGGCAGCCGTCATCACATCAAGCTGATAATCAATCTGCCCGGCAGCATTAAACCGTTTGTCCTGCACGATGACCGGCACATCGTCGATCCCCCACTGCTTCGGAAGCAACAGCTTATGAATCTCCTCATCCTCAATCAGAACCAGACCCGCTAAGCCTATTGCCACCTGACGCCCGGTTTTCCCGTGCTGATGAGGATGAAACCAGCAGGTCGCCGCCCGCTGTTCCGGCGTAAAGGTGACGGTACGCTTCCCTCCCGCCGGAATAATCCCCTGCGGCCCACCATCCACCTCGCCCGGCACTTCCAGTCCATGCCAGTGCAGCGTGGTCTCTTCATTGAGCTGGTTATGGATATCTACTGTGATCGCCTTGCCTTTTTGTAGCTTCAGCGCTGGCCCAAGCAGATTGCCGTTATAGCCCCAGGTAGTTGTCGTTTTTCCGGCAAAGGCCGACTGGCCGGATTTCGCCGTCAGCGAGATATGGTTACGCGCGTCGGCGGTAAGCAGTTCGGGAATGGGTAACGCGGGGCGTTCGGCGGCAAAGACGGCGCGGCTCCAGAGCGGTAAGGCTGACGACAGCCCCAGAGCCACAGAATATTTTAAGAAATCACGACGTTGCATAATTATTTCCTTATTTTGCAGCAGGCGAAATAACGCTAATCTCTGAGCATAGACCCTCCCCTTACGGCAAGGTCAAGCCAGGGATATCACTTAAAACATAATAAAAGTCGTCGCTTCGCCTCCAGTATGCTAACGTTGACTTTCCGTGATGCAGTGGTAGAAGCAATGAAGACGTTTTTCAGAACCGTGTTGTTCGGCAGCCTGATGGCCGTATGCGCAAACAGCTATGCGCTCAGTGAATCTGAAGCCGAAGATATGGCCGATTTGACGGCCGTTTTTGTCTTTCTGAAAAATGACTGCGGCTACCAGAATTTACCCAACGGGCAGATTCGTCGCGCGCTGGTCTTTTTTGCTCAGCAAAACCAGTGGGACCTCAGCAACTACGACACCTTCGATATGAAATCCCTTGGCGAAGACAGCTATCGCGATTTAAGCGGTATCGGTATTCCTGTCGCTAAAAAATGCAAAGCACTGGCGCGCGATTCCCTGAGCCTGCTGGCTTACGTCAAATAACCCCCCGTCCATATTGCTGAAATAATGACCGTGCATCAACGGTCATTGTTAGCTATGATGTTGCGCCCTTTTTTTACGGGTGTTAACAAAGGAGGCATTCCCCCATGGCCGAAAAAAAACAGTGGCACGAAACGCTACACGACCAGTTTGGGCAGTATTTTGCCGTCGATAACATTCTCTGGCATGAGAAGACCGATCATCAGGACCTCATCATCTTTGAAAACGCTGCCTTTGGTCGCGTGATGGCGCTGGACGGCGTAGTGCAAACCACCGAGCGCGATGAGTTTATCTATCATGAGATGATGACTCACGTTCCGTTGATGGCTCACGGTCACGCAAAACACGTGCTGATTATTGGCGGCGGCGACGGCGCGATGCTGCGTGAAGTCAGTCGGCATAAAAACGTCGAAACCATCACGATGGTGGAAATCGATGCGGGTGTCGTCTCGTTCTGCCGCCAGTATCTGCCCAACCACAGCGCGGGCAGTTATGACGATCCACGCTTTACGCTGGTGATCGACGACGGCGTGCATTTCGTCAACCAGACGCAGAACACGTTTGATGTGATCATCTCCGACTGCACCGATCCAATCGGTCCCGGCGAGAGTCTGTTCACCTCGGCATTCTACGAAGGCTGCAAGCGCTGTCTGAATCCGGGTGGGATCTTTGTCGCGCAGAACGGCGTCTGTTTCCTGCAACAGGACGAAGCCCTCGACAGCCACCGCAAGCTCAGCCATTACTTCACCGATGTCGGCTTCTACCAGGCGGCGATCCCTACCTACTACGGCGGCATAATGACCTTCGCGTGGGCGACGGATAACGAAGCACTGCGCCATCTGTCGACCGAAATCATTCAGGCGCGTTTTCACTCGTCTGGCCTGAAGTGTCGCTATTACAACCCGGCCATCCACACGGCTGCGTTTGCCTTACCTCAGTATCTGCAAGACGCGCTGGCGACAGCATCGTCCTAAGGAGAAGATAAGAAATTGAAAAAACTGAAACTGCACGGCTTTAACAACCTGACCAAAAGTCTGAGTTTTTGTATTTACGATATCTGCTATGCCAAAACCGCCGAAGAGCGCGACGGATACATCGCCTATATCGACGAACTCTACAACGCCAACCGCCTGACCGAAATTCTGTCAGAAACCTGCTCCATCATCGGCGCCAATATCCTGAACATCGCCCGTCAGGATTACGAACCTCAGGGTGCCAGCGTCACCATTCTGGTGAGCGAAGAACCTGTCGATCCGCGACTTATTGATACAACCGAGCATCCCGGTCCGCTACCAGAAGCGGTGGTTGCCCATCTCGATAAGAGTCATATCTGTGTGCATACCTATCCGGAGAGCCACCCGGAAGGCGGATTGTGTACCTTCCGCGCCGATATTGAGGTCTCAACCTGCGGCGTGATTTCCCCGCTGAAGGCGCTGAATTACCTGATCCACCAGCTTGAATCCGACATCGTGACCATCGATTACCGCGTACGTGGCTTTACCCGTGATATCAATGGGATGAAGCACTTTATCGATCATGAGATTAACTCCATCCAGAACTTTATGTCCGAGGATATGAAGTCGCTGTATGACATGGTGGATGTGAACGTGTATCAGGAAAATATCTTCCATACCAAAATGCTGCTCAAAGAGTTCGATCTTAAGCACTACATGTTTCACACCCGACCGGAAGAGTTAACTGAGGCAGAGCGCAAAGAGATTACCGCTGCGCTATGGAAAGAGATGCGTGAGATTTATTACGCGCGCAATATTCCGGGCGTTTAAGAAAACCATCAGGAGCGCGTCGGCGCTCCTGAGCAGAAAACCCAGCCTCTCAACAGAGACGCTCATTGATTCAATAAATGATGTAACACCGCCGCCAGCGCCGACGGATTTTCCCAGGACATTGAATGTCCGGCTTCTGGCACGATGACGACAGACATCCCCCTATCGCTGACATACTGAAAGTCACTGTAAGGAAACATAATGCGTACGCGTCCATCATCACGACTTATTATTCTCTCTTCCGAGAACAGGGTTCTGCTTTTTCGTTTTCATCATGAAGATGATGCGCTGAGCGGACGTACCTACTGGGCAACACCGGGTGGCGGCGTTGAGGAAATGGAAACGTTTGAACACGCCGCATTACGGGAGCTGCGTGAAGAAACAGGGTTGATAAGAGGATCCGCTGGGTCGCAAATTGCCTCCCAAACCTTCACCATGATGTTACCTAACGGAGAGACCGTACTGGCAGATGAACGTTTCTTCATTATCCGTGTAGAGAGTCAGGAGACCGATGACTCCGGATGGAGTGGCAATGAACAAAAAGTGATTCGCGGGCAGCACTGGTGGTCGATAGAGGAGCTCAGGGAAACAAAAGAGACCGTATTTCCTCGCGAGTTAATCATCGAGGTGCTTGAGAAGCATTAGCTCAAACTTGATCTGACGGTTTTCACTGGCAGCACACAATCAAATCTGACAGTCTGCTTTGAGCGAGAAGCGGACGTATAGGCTAATCCTCTACTTAGGCCATTCTTTGCTCAGTAACGCATAGATGTATGTGTCATCATACCTGTCCTTACCATTCTCATTTACAAAGGAGACAAACTCTTTAAAGCAGCCTTCGCGTCGCATATGCAAGCGTTCACATAATTTTTGAGAAGCCCGATTATAATCCTCAACCCAGGCATACAAACGTCTTGCTCCTTTTTCATTAAATAAATAATCAATTAGTGCAGCAGCCGATTCTGTTGCATACCCCTCACCTTCATAACGTTGATTAAAATGCCAGCCAACCGACCAGGTGTTGCTGTCCGGTTCGTTGCTATTGTCCGCAAAAAGGTGTCCGATTAACTCATCTGTATCTTTGATACAAACGGCAAACTGTCCTGGGTCATTGGCTCTTTTAGCCACTTCGACCTGCGCCTCTGCTATTGAATGCAACTTTTCATCCTTAAAGCACGGGGCACGGGGTGAAGAAAGATAATCTAAAAGTGCTACCGCATCTTTTCCCTTGAAAGGGCGAATAATCAATCTTTGGGTGATAATTATGCTCATTATGGCCTCAAATAATGCTCCTGATGGTGTAATGTCAGCCAGCCAAGCGATTCGCAATCTTTTGACTGGCTGGGAAAGAGGGCTAATATTAGTCCCTCCGGCTATTCTCCTGCCTATATTTCCGCATTCCCGTAAATCGGGTAATAACGACGAAAAATACTGGGACAAAGAAAATAGCCAGTAGCGTTCCGGTAACCATCCCCCCGAAAACGCCGGTACCAATAGCATGCTGAGTGCTGTCACTGGCTCCGTTGGCAAGCATCAATGGAACAACACCTAATGTGAAGGCCAGAGATGTCATCAGTATTGGCCGCAAACGCTGCTTCGATGCGGTTAATACTGCATCGATAAGGTTTTTCCCCTGAGCCATTAATTGCCTTGCAAATTCGATAATCAGAATCGCATTCTTGGCAGAAAGTCCAATCAGGGTAATCAGGCCCACTTTAAAAAATACGTCGTTAGTCATATTCGCAACGGATACGGCCAGCACTGCGCCGAACAGTCCCAGAGGAACAACAAGCATTACCGAAAAGGGAACGGACCAGCTTTCGTAAAGTGCAGCCAATACCATAAATACCACCAGTATCGACAGCACAATGAGACCGGGAAGTTGCGAGGCGGACTCCTTTTCTTGTAACGAGCTACCCGCCCACTCACCTACAAACCCTGACGGTAAGCGCTCAGCCAGTCGGTCCATTGCCGCCATTGCGGTACCTGTCGATTTTCCCTGAGCGGCACTTCCGGTGATGCGTATGGCAGGATATCCCTGATAGCGATTCAGTTGCTGCGGGGCGACATCCCATGAGAGAGTTACAAAGGTGGATAACGGAAGCATCTGGCCCAGACGATTTCTGACTGGCAGGGCCAATAGTTGTTCTGGTTGCATCCGGTACGGAGCATCTGCCTGGACAATAACCTGCTGAACCCGACCATTATTGGTATAGTCATTGACATAATTGGAACCCGTTGAGACGGAAATGGTTTGATTAATCTCATCAAATGACACGCCCATGGCTTCCGCTTTTTCCCTGTCAACATTGAGTGTCAGGCTCGCCCCCTCACCAAGCCCATCAATATAGACATCGGCCAGTTGATGATTCTGATTTGCTTGTGCAACAAGATCATCCGCAGCCTCTTTTAACGCCTGATAACCTTTGCCACCCCTGTCCTGCAAATAATAAGTGAACCCGGATGAGGTTCCCATATCAGAAATCGCCGGAGGTAGTAGGCTCATCGTAACTGCGTCAGGCACGTTTGCCATCCGGGACTGAATATAATCGGCTTCATCCTGCGCCGTTCTCCCTTCGCGTTTTTTCCAGTCCTTTAACGTGGTGAACGCCATGGCCGAATTCTGACCTGAACCAGAAAAACCAAATCCCATAATCATAATGTTACTTTCCACCGCCTCACGCTGGGCGATTTCGTCTTCAAATTTATTGACGACCTCAAGAGTTCGCTGCATCGTGGCATCAGAAGGGAGCTGTATTGACGACATAAAATAGCCCTGATCTTCATCGGGTAAAAAGGACGAAGGCAAGGAAGACAGACCGGCATACAACGCTAAACATAAAGCGACGTAGATCACCAACATACGACCGGTTCGCTTGAGAACAAAACCCAGTCCGGAGGCGTAAAATGAAGTCAGACTATGAAAATGAGCGTTAAACCATATTGAAAAAGCTCGGCTTTTACCGTGATGAGTGCCATGTGGCTTGAGCAGGGTTGCACAAAGCGCAGGGGTTAATGTCAGCGCCAGAAATGCCGACAGTAAAATAGATATAGCCATTGAGATACAGAACTGTCGATAAATAATACCAACGGACCCGTTGGCAAAGGCCATAGGGATAAATACCGCAGTTAGCACCAGCGTAATGCCAATAATTGCCGGAGTAATTTCACGCATTGCTTCTCGTGTCGCTTCCTGCGGAGATATATTTTTTTCTTCCATTAGGCGTTCAACGTTCTCAACTACAACAATAGCATCGTCAACGATAATCCCGATAGCCAGCACCATGCCAAACATGGTCAAAATATTGATGGAATATCCACTTAATAACATTACTGTAAAGGTGCCGAGCAGCGCCACTGGTGCCACAATTGCAGGAATAAGCGTACAGCGAATCTTGTGAAGAAAAAGCAGCATAACAAAAAAGACCAGAACCATAGCCTCGACAAATGTCTCAACCACTTTCAGGATAGAAAGTTTCACAAACGGAGCCGTATCGAAAGGCACGGTGAATTCCATTCCTTCGGGAAGTACACCTGATAGTTCTGTTAACCGGGCGCGGATACCCGACGCAGTATTGATAGCATTTGCACCAGGAGAAAGCTGAATGGCGGCAGCCGTTGCCGGCACGCCATTTTCACGTATTCCAAATGCATAACTTTGTAACCCGGATTCCACGCGAGCTACGTCTGCCAATGTCAGACGTGCACCGGAGATCGCCGATTTAATTGTGATATTGCGAAATGCCTCAACAGAAGATAGTTGCCCTTTTACTGTTATAGGATAGGTAACCCCTTGTCCGCTAGTTGCAGGTTCATCTCCGGTTCTGCCTGGAGAAACAATTACGTTTTGTTGGCTAACGGCAGTTAATACATCAGTGACAGACAGCCCGTAGCTGTGCAATTTCATCGGGTCCAACCATATGCGGAGTGCTTTTTCTCCGCCAAAAAGCTGGACCTTCCCTACACCGGGCACGCGTCGAAGTTCATCCGTTACGTTTCTGGCAAAATAATCGCTTAAATCAGCTTCCTGATATTCTCCGCTTTGGGATTTTAATCCCACCATCATCAAAAAACCTGAGTTGGCAGCCTCAACATTTATCCCATTTTGTCTCACAGACTGCGGCAAGCGAGGCTCCACAATCTTAATTTGGTTTTGCAGATCCATTTGGGCGAGTTTGATATCGGTTCCGGGTTTGAAGGTTACCGTAATTGACGCCATACCAGTGGCGTCACTGGAAGATTCAAAATACAGTAAATTGTCAACGCCAGATATCTCGCGCTCAATCAATGACACGACGGAAGTGTTCATTACATCCGGGCTGGCACCTGGGTAACTGACTGAAACAATAATGCCAGGTGGTGCTACAGCAGGATATTGCGCTACTGGCAAACGAGGAATGGACAATATTCCTGTCAGGACGATAAACAGAGCAACAACCCATGCAAAAATGGGTCTTTCAATAAAAAAATGCGGCATCAGATATACTTCCAGTCAACATACAAAACGATATAATTCAACTTCAGCAATAACGAGAAAGAAAATGACAAACAGCCTCTTTCTGTATCGGAATGCAAGTTTTGTTAACGATATAACCTCCGCTGTGGGCTTGAACTGGTAGTTTGTGTCCTTATGAATTATATTACGCATATCAGTATAAGAGCATTTTGTTATTGGTTAACCGCCCCTGTTCTGGTAAAAATGAAATGGCGCAATATTGATATCACAAGGTTATAGGGTGAGCATAACGTAATGATGTGAATTACGGATGGACGGTTTATGGAGGATATGTGTACTCAAATTGTCATGCTTTTTTGCTCTTGATAATCCCAACCAGATAGATACATCACAGCATTATATGGAATCAAACCATCCTGATAAATAAACATATAGGCAACCCACAAAAAAAGACCAGTAAAAAACATTCATAATAAAAAATTAAATCATAAAAACTTGATGTCGTTTTAAGAAAAAGATTAAATAGAACAATGCTACTTACAAACATAACAATACCCCCAAAAGTAACAATGATAAACTCTCTTAGCACCCCCGACCTTTTCTGAATGATAAAAAAGAATACTGTTGTGATTATCAAAACACGGATCAATGGTGATGATAGTACAGTAGATGCCACTTTTTCATCAATGGAGTGCATAAGACAAAGCCAGTAATATAACAACCCCCATGACATCAAGGAAAACAAGAATGAGGCCAGGAAATTCTCACGACGAAAATCAACTATAACACCCATTATAACTCACCTCACACGACAACATATATATTATCACTACTCTATTCCTGATCAGGCATATGGTAATGGATGATTGCAATCCTGTTTTTCATACATCGATTAAGCATTATTGCTTCACAATGTTGATTGTTTATTTCATTATTATGTAGCAAGGATGGAGAGGCTAATAAATAGCGCAATCACACATATATTAAATTTTCATGAAACTTTTTAAAGACGCTATTGTCAAAATATGCCAAATAAAAATAGTTGATAGAAAATTGGGCCATTAGCCTTTAAAAATGACGATAAAAGATGTTTCGAGGTAAAATACATGCTGTCATCAGTACTGTGGAGGAAAATATGAACAAAAACAATCTGATCATCGTCGCCGAAGACGACGATGACATCGCCGCCATACTGACAGGCTATTTACATAAAGCAGGAATGAAAACCTTAAGAGCCGAAGATGGCGAGCAAGCGATCAATCTTACTCGTCTACACAAGCCTGATCTACTGTTATTGGACATTCAGCTGCCCGTGTACGATGGCTGGAACGTGCTGACCACGTTGAGAAAGGAAACTAATGTACCCGTTATCATGGTTACAGCACTGGACCAGGACGTTGATAAACTAATGGGTCTACGGCTCGGGGCAGACGACTATGTTATAAAACCCTTTAATCCATCAGAGGTTATTGCCAGAGTTGAAGCCGTACTTCGCAGAACCAGACTAAATACAGAGGCTACGCATTTACGGCCTTTAAGAACGCCTTTTCTTACAATTTATCCCGACGAATTTTATGTTGAAATCACTGTTCTAGGTAAGGTTTCCGCGCCAGTATTGACTACCACTGAATTTAAACTTCTAACCTACCTGGCCAGAAATCCGAGAAAAGTATGTTCACGTGAAGAGTTACTCGATGCATGTTTGCCTGAGGGAGACTCGCTGGATCGCACGGTAGACAGTCATATGAGCAAACTCAGGAAAAAGCTTGAACACTCCGGACTTATAGGCGTTCCTGAAAGCATCAGAGGATTAGGCTACCGGTTGGGTGACAATAAATGAATAAAGAGACAATTCTGAGCCGCCAGATATTGACACATATGTTGTCGTTAACATTTGCTATTATTGCCATCGCTGTACTTGGTTCCTACTTATTCTATAGTTTCTTGATTGACTACCTGCCAGGTGGGATGAACGCAGGAAATGAAGATGATATGACATTATTTGACTGGATGTGGATCTTGATTGCCTCAATTACCAGTCTGGTAGTGTCACTGTTTTTTACCGTAAAACTGTCTGCAAGAATATTAAAACCCTTAAATGCCGTGGCATATAGCCTGAAACAAATATCTCAGGGAAACCTTAGCGCAAGAGCGTCTGGCAACAGCTCTCAGTTGGGAGAAATGAATAATCTCGTCAATGACTTTAATGAAATGGCGGAAAAATTGCAAACGCTGGATACACAACGTAATTTATGGAATGCAGCAATTGCTCACGAACTCCGGACGCCGGTGACTATTTTGCGAGGAAGGCTTCAGGGGCTGGTTGACGGCGTTTTCGAACCAGAACCGACGCTATTCAGAAACCTCCTTAAACAAACTGAAGGTCTGACCAACTTAATAGAGGATCTTCGTGTCGTGAGCTCCTCAGGAGGGGCTGGATACTCCCTGATGCTCACCGAAGTCGATCTTGAGGCAACGATTTCGAATACGCTTGATACCTTTTTACCGGACTTTAAAACTAAAAAATTCAAAATCGTAACTGACCTTAAGTATCAGCGTAGCATCTGTGATCCTTTACGTATTATTCAGTGCCTGACCGTTCTTTTTGACAATGCGTTAAAATACTCCACCTCGAAAACGCTTTTAGTGAAGAATGGTATTATGGAGAACGATAATTTTATAATTGTTCAGGATGAAGGCCCCGGAATTCCTGAAGAACTCCAGAGGTCCTTATTCCAGCCTTTTCAACGCGGAGAACATGCCAAAAACATTAACCCAAGGGGATGCGGTTTAGGACTATCGGTAGTAAAAGCCATTATGCATGCCCACGGTGGAAATGTTAGCTATAGCTTAACACGAGAGAACGGTTCAAGTTTCAAGCTATCATGGCCTGTTGGAGAGCAATAACAAATGGGTTCAATTGAACTTGTTTTTAGCCAGAGATAGATCCCACATACTCCCAAGTTTAGCATCCCATATCTTTGGGGAAATTTTAAGTTTACCTCTTTTTGGACTTAATGTTATTTCGCTAAAATAAACATCTTGTCCTTTTAACATTAGATCGACACGACAATAGTCAATTTCTTTTGCCAACTCCTGGGCAGCAATTACGGATTTATGAAATGATTCAGGTTCATTGACTGGAGTCGGAGTATTTGGATACTCCATCTGAAAGGGTTGCAAATTCCACGCTCTGTCATATACATTAATGAATCCACGACCGTTGTCATCAGTGAAATCAGCCTCAATGAAACAGGCCGTGCCATGGAAACAATGTATTCTTAACATTTCCGGAGTAACGTTCCGGTCCTTATCAGAAAATAAATCAAGGTACATTTCACAGATAATGACAGGTAAGATATTTTTATATTGCCATTCTCTGGTTGTATAATACATGTTCTTTTTAAGTGAGAGTTTTAACTTGTTTAACTCTTTCGCAGGCTCAAAGTGTGCTTTATCTGTGCATATAACTGCACTTCCACTATCATGATTGCATTTCAAAACAAATTTAGCAGGTAACTTGTCGAAACTGATATCATCAACTCTATTATAAACACCAATCAACGGAACAACTTTAACTAAATTTGTATTTCTCTCAACATATTCCCTAACGGCAAGTTTATCCGCGAGCATTGTATGAAATGGGTTATGTTCAAATATCAGTCGATGACAAATTTTTTCATTTAGAGTTGATGGATTACGTAAGTCTGGATAAGTTCCTGATATTTTACTAAGCTTAGCCGCATGAAATGAAATATCTGTAGTAAAAATCGCTTTATACTTTCTAAAAAAATATTCAATATATTTAATGTAATAATTTATTCTATTCATATTATCTCCCTATCAGAACAATCATTCTGACAGCGGATTATTGATTTATGTTTTACAAATGATGGAGAGTATATGGAGTGACATGGCTGGATTTATCCAAAAATTTGAGTTGGACCAACGTCCGCTCCTGGCACAGAGCCGCCTGTCAGATTAGGTTTAGATCTGTGCCATAGTGGTGTCAGGTCAAATCTGAGCTAATACACTTAAGAAGCACGGACACGACGAACATCATTGCGTGTCCTTATCCAAATAGACCTCAACGGGGACTATTCATTCCCCCATTGATTGAGGAATTCCGCGATCTCATCAATGCGTTGCGCATCAATGCCGGCTTCGCTGGCCATCTCTTGTTGCGCGTCTTCGCTGATCTCTTCGTTATTCATCAAACGCGTAATCAGTAGCTGAAAATAGTGCGCCAGGGGTTCACGTTCTGAATCCTCTACGGGTTTCGCACACTCCGTCGAATACTCATCCACAATGTCATAATATTTCAGCGGTATTTCATTACCCATCACTCATCTCCTGGGGTTATCCCAACGTTGGTTACGATGTTACTCAGGCTGTACCAGCGTCAGGGCGACGGATTGCGCCTTCAGTTCGGCCTGCACGGCTTGCGGTAAATTAACATCGGTAACGACGTCGGTAAAGCGACTGAGCGGAGCAACATTAAACAAGGAATGCGCGCCATATTTGCTGCTGTCAGCGAGTAACACCTTACGTTGGGCGTTGGCGATAATTTCCTGTTTCAGTCCCGCTTTGTCCTCTGTCGGCGTGGTCACACCCTTTTCCATACTCCAGGTATTACAGCTCATAAACGCGATATCGGGGTAGACGCTACGCAGCATTTTGCGCCCAAATTCGCCGATGCAGGATTGGCTGCTGTCATCAATCCGCCCGCCGACAATCGTCACTTCTATCTGGCGAAACTCAGATAAAAACAGGGCAATGTGCAGATCAACGGTAATGACTCTGAGAGGAAGATGAGTTAAACATTTTGCCAGCTCCAGCATGGTGGTCCCGGCATCGAGAACTACGGCATCGCCCGCATGTACCATCGAGGCGGCATAACGCGCGATCGCCCGTTTTTCGGCGGGCGAACGCAGTTGCTTCTCATTGGTCGTCGGTTGTACTGCTTCAAAGCGCCGTAACGCAACACCGCCGTGGCTGCGACTGATCACCCCTTGTTCATCCAGTTTGATCAGATCGCGTCGGATCGTTGCCGGCGATGCGTCAACGGCATCCACCAGTTGCTCCACGGTAACCAGCGTATGATTTTTCAAATACGCCACAATCTTATCCAGACGGTGTTGTCCTTTCATAACAGGAAATTACGCCAGTTGCATTGCCAGTTTAATCGATACGGCCATGCTCTCAGATTTTGCTTTTCCCGTCCAGGCGATATCAAATGCCGTCCCGTGATCGGCAGAGGTGCGGATAAACGGCAAGCCCGCGGTGATATTGACGCCATCATAAAAACCCAGCAGCTTCAGCGGAATATGGCCCTGGTCGTGATACATCGCTACCACCATGTCATATTGACCTTCATACGCCTGTAAAAACACGGTGTCTGGCGGGCACGGACCGTAAACGTCTATCCCTTTCGCCTTCATGTTCTCAATCGCCGGACCGACGATACGGATCTCCTCATCGCCAAACAATCCGTTCTCACCGGCATGCGGGTTCACCCCGGCTACTGCAATACGCGGATGCGCAAACCCCACGCGCTTCAGGAAGGCATCGGCAATACCAATGACGGTCTCCACACGCTGGCCGTTGAGGGTATCGAGGAACTTACGCAGAGCGATATGGGTGGAAACATGGATAACTTTCAGCTTGTCAGTGTAAAGCACCATCGCGTAGTCGCGGCTTTCCGTCAGCGTCGCCAGCAGCTCGGTGTGTCCCGGGAAATGGTGTCCGCCAAGATGCAGCGCTTCTTTGTTCAACGGCGCGGTAGCGATGGCATGGACGTCGCCTTTCATTGCCAGTTCCGTCGCCCGTTTTACGCAGCGATAAGCCAGATCGCCCGCCTGTGCCTGTACTTTACCCGGTTCCAACGCCTCCGGATGTGCCAGCGGTTCATCAATGACATGAATGACGCCAGGTACGAATCGGGCATCCGCCACCTGCGTAATGGCACGGAACGTTACGCCCTCAGCCAGACCGTTGGCCTGCAAGCGCTTCAACGTTTGCAGGCATCCCACCACCACCAGCGGCGCGCCGTTGAGTTCATCTTCACTGAGCGCTTTAACAATAATTTCCGGACCGATCCCCGCAGGGTCGCCCATCGTAATCGCGACTGTTTTAGTTACCACTGTACATCTCCTCAATAAAATAAAGCGCATCACAAAGGGTACTGTCGGAGCCGAATCCTCCCGCTTTGGTGATCACCGGCAGATCGTCAATTTCGCTGTTCACGAACGTTCCACACGGAATACACGGCGCCACCTCGCTCTGAATGCGATAGCCTTCCGCCCCCAGCGCACTGGCTACGGCGGTCGCGATGTCCCCCCCGGTCAGGAACAGGCCGCCAATACGCGCCTGCTCAATAATATGCAACGTGATTGTCCCAAGACGCTGACTCAACCGTTCGCCAAGCGCCTGGCGACTCATCCCCACGCTGGCGCACAGCGTGTCGATCATCTGTCGGTCTTCCGCACTGCGACTGGTACGTAAAATCGTATGGTGTTGATGGCTCAGTAACGCACAGGCCTGCTCCACCACCGACGCTATCTCCTGCTCGAAATGGTCAGAGGCCAGCCGTGAGGCATCAATATCAACAACCTTCGCCCTGTCCTGACACAGCGCCTTGTCTACCTGACGCCGCGTGGCTTCACTCATCGAACCCGCGACGACCAACACCGGAAGCTCCTGCTTTTCCTGCATGAACATTCTGACGGGTAGCGCATTGGCGAGTCCGGCGGCACCGACCAGCAACGGCAATACGTCCTGCTCACAAATAGCATGCGCAATCAGTGACAAATCACGATCCTCAACCGCATCCACCACCACCATGCACTCACCTTCTGCCGCGAAAGCGGCTAACCGCGCGCTCAGCCGTCCGCAGCGGACGTCGTCGAGCGACACTTCATGCACCGGAATGTCACTTTGCAGCGTGACCAGTTCCGCAATGCGCGAAGAGATAATCGGCGTTTTGGGATCGCTGGCAAATTCAGTCTCCAGTAACGGGGTTCCATTGACCAGGCACAGTCCGTCATGCGTCGTGCGTCCTGCCGCGGGTATCGCGGCAGCAATCACGGCCAGTTTTCGGTTGGCGGCACGCATCGCCGCCGTCACCTCGGCCCCCACGTTGCCACGAAACGTAGAATCGATTTTTTTATACACCAGCGGCGTGATTGCCCCCTCACACCAGGGAGCTAAGGCCTGTTGAACCGCCTGCGCGGCTTGCGCCGCCGGGATTGCCCGGCTCTCCGTATTGATCACCAGCACATCGGCACGACGAGAAGGCTTCTGCGCCGGGGTGAGCATCACCTCCGTACGTGCGCCTTTTTTCGCCAGCTGCACGCCGGTATCGTTAGAGCCCGTAAAATCATCGGCGATAACGATCATTTTCATGCTTTATTCTCCTCGGCAACCTGACGCGCCTGCTTTTTGGCAACCCACGAGGTGAGAATTGGGGTCAGGATCGCGGTAGTAATTACGGAGGCGGCAATCAGCGGCGCGGCAGCGGCGGCGACTTCCGCCAGCGAAGGGTCAGCCTGGGCAATCGCCAGCGGCGTTGCGACCGCATTCCCGGCGGTACTGGAGGCAGCCGCTCCGGCAATCCCGGTACCGCCCACCAGACGGTCTGCGCGGATGTTAAAGAAGCCGCCAACGAACGTGGTCAACACCCCCAGCAGGATACCCGCCAGACCGCCCTGCAACAGCATTTCGAGGTTGATGCCGGCCCCCAGCGCAAAGGCAAAGAACGGAATCAACAGCGGCCCGCCTTTGGTCAGGAAGTCACGCATGTTGTGATCAAGGTTACCGAGGATCATACCGACGACCAGCGGAACCAGTACGGCCACCAGCGCCATGATCGGAATGTTGGCCATGCCCGCGGCACCCAGCGCGATCATCGTAAAGAACGGACCGTCATTAAGAGACAGAATTGAGATTGCACCGACATCACGCTCGTTGCCGAACTCGCCGACTAACGCCGCGTACAGCCCCCCGTTCGAGTTACTCATGGCAGCAATAATCGCCAGCCCACTTAAGCCAAAGATCCCTTCTGCCCCGAACAGGTGCTCAACGCCGAGACCGATCGCAATGGCGATCAGCAGTTTGGTCAGGGTGATCGTCCCCCCCTGTAGCAAAGCCTGAGGCGCCGCTTTTACGCTGATCCCTGCGCCCATGCACAGCAGGAATGCACCGATCAGCGGCGCAGCGCCGTTTTTAAACAGCGCGGTAGTAAATCCACCGATTTCCAGCGCCTGCGGGGCAAAGGTATTGATAATGGCACCGATAACCAATGGCACAACCATCATGCCACCGGGTACGCGTTCTATTGCCTTTTTGATGTTCATGGTCTTCCCGCCTGTTGTTATGTTGTGATTAAAAAAAATCATAGTGATTATATTTAATCAAATAAAGATCACAAACGCGCCAGATCACACTTTTGAAATGATTAATAAAAATCAAACAATCATTTATCTGCAAAAAAAAGCCGGACGCAAACGCCCGGCTTCAATGAGCTTGAAATCATTCAGGATTGACGCAGAAATTCCCGGTATGCGTTTACCACCTGCAGAAAATCCTCGACGCCACACAGCGACAGACTCTCTTCATCGTAGTAGCTCATCCCCTCTTCCATTTCGTCGCCGGTAAACTCCAGTTGATTGGCGCGGATCATCACCTCTTCGCCATCCATCCAGAGCGTATATTCGTGCCCCGCCCGTTGCCAGGAACGTTCGCTGCCTTTCACCGCGTGTGCCGCCTGTTCCACTTCGTCCAGCAGAGCCAGGTTTTCTTTCACTTCTTCATTAAACCAGTGTCCCACCACTTCGTGACCCATGGACATGCGCACTTTGACCACTCCGGTAACATCACGCAGAAATTCGTAATCCATAATGTAGTCCTCTGCTCCCGGCAATGCGCCATTACCGCATTGCGCCTTGCCTTAATTATCGCAGCCTGGACGCAGAAAAAAAGCGGATCGCGTATAAGGAATGGAAATAAAAATGCCCGGAGAAGCACGCTTCACCGGGCATTGATGCCTTTTTACACGAAATGCGTTAACGCATTACACCGCTGTCTGGAAAATCACACCGTCGGCTTTCTCTGTGTACTGAGAGAGTTGGTCAAAGTTCAGATAACGATAAGTATCGACGGCTGTTTTATCCACCTGCGCCACATAGGTCTGGTACTCTTCCGGCGTCGGCAGTTTGCCGATCAGGGCCGCAACCGCCGCCAGCTCGGCAGACGCCAGATAGACGTTCGCACCGGTGCCTAAACGGTTCGGGAAGTTACGCGTGGACGTTGATACTACCGTCGCGCCGTCTGCGACACGCGCCTGGTTACCCATGCACAGTGAACAGCCCGGGATTTCAATACGCGCACCGCTCTTACCAAAGACGCTGTAGTAGCCCTCTTCGGTCAGCTGTGCCGCATCCATACGGGTTGGCGGTGCCACCCACAGACGCGTCGGCAACTGGCCTTTGTGCGCATCCAGCAGTTTACCGGCGGCACGGAAGTGACCGATATTGGTCATGCAGGAACCGATGAATACTTCATCGATTTTATCGCCCTGAACCTCAGAGAGCAGACGCGCGTCGTCCGGATCGTTTGGCGCACACAGGATAGGCTCTTTGATATCGGCCAGATCGATGTCGATCACCGCGGCATATTCAGCATCCGCATCGCCTTCCAGCAGTTCAGGTTCCGCCAGCCATTTTTCCATACCCTGAATGCGACGTTCCAGCGTACGACGGTCGCCATAGCCTTCCGCGATCATCCACTTCAGCAGAACGATGTTGGAGGTCAGGTATTCAACGATCGGCTCTTTGTTCAGCTTGATGGTACACCCTGCCGCAGAACGCTCGGCAGAAGCATCGGTCAGCTCAAATGCCTGCTCGACTTTCAGATCCGGCAGACCTTCGATTTCGAGAATACGGCCAGAGAAAATATTCTTCTTACCTTTCTTCTCCACGGTCAACAGACCCTGTTTGATCGCGTACAGCGGAATAGCATGTACCAGATCGCGCAGAGTGATACCCGGCTGCATTTTGCCTTTGAAACGCACCAGTACCGATTCCGGCATGTCCAGCGGCATGACGCCGGTCGCAGCAGCAAACGCGACCAGACCCGATCCTGCCGGGAAGGAAATCCCGATCGGGAAACGGGTATGGGAGTCACCACCTGTACCAACAGTATCCGGCAGCAGCATACGGTTCAGCCAGGAGTGGATCACGCCATCACCCGGACGCAGCGAAACACCGCCGCGGTTCATAATGAAGTCCGGCAGCGTGTGGTGTGTCGTGACGTCAACCGGCTTCGGATACGCTGCGGTGTGACAGAAAGACTGCATCACCAGATCGGAAGAGAAGCCCAGGCACGCCAGGTCTTTCAGTTCGTCACGGGTCATTGGGCCGGTGGTATCCTGAGAACCCACGGAGGTCATCTTCGGTTCGCAATACGCGCCCGGACGGATACCCGCTACGCCACACGCACGGCCAACCATTTTCTGCGCCAGCGAGTAACCACGAGTGCTTTCCGCCACATCTTTCGCCTGACGGAACACGTCGCTGTGCGGCAGGCCCAGCGCTTCACGCGCTTTGGTGGTCAGACCGCGACCGATGATCAGCGGAATACGACCGCCCGCGCGAACTTCATCAACCAGCACGTCGGTTTTCAGTTCAAAACTCGCCAGCAGTTCGCCGGTTTCATGGTTACGAACTTCACCTTTGAACGGGTAAACGTCAATCACATCACCCATGTTCAGGTTCGACACATCCACTTCGATTGGCAGTGCGCCAGCATCTTCCATAGTGTTGAAGAAGATAGGGGCGATTTTACCGCCGAGGCACAGACCGCCGCCGCGTTTGTTCGGCACGTGCGGAATGTCATCGCCCATAAACCACAACACGGAGTTAGTGGCGGATTTACGTGAAGAACCGGTACCGACGACGTCACCGACGTAAGCCAACGGGTAGCCTTTACTTGCCAGAGCGTCGATCTGTTTGATCGGACCAACGACACCCGGCTGATCCGGCTCAATGCCTTCACGGGCGTTTTTCAGCATCGCTAACGCGTGCAGCGGGATATCCGGGCGAGACCAGGCATCCGGTGCCGGAGACAGGTCATCGGTGTTGGTTTCACCGGTCACTTTGAAGACGGTGACGGTCATTTTTTCAGCCAGCGGAGGACGGCTCAGGAACCATTCGGCATCTGCCCAGGACTGCATCACCTGCTTCGCAAATTCGTTACCCGCTTTGGCTTTTTCTTCTACGTCATAGAAGTTATCGAACATCAGCAGCGTATGGGAGAGCGCTTTGGCGGCAATCGGTGCCAGTTTGGCATCGTCCAGGGCGTCGATCAGCGGATGGATGTTGTAACCACCCTGCATGGTGCCGAGCAGTTCAATCGCTTTTTCAGGCGTAATCAGTGGGGAAGTCGTTTCGCCTTTAGCAATGGCAGCGAGGAAACCCGCTTTGACATAGGCGGCTTCATCGACGCCAGGGGGAACACGGTTGATCAACAGGTCTAACAGGAATTCTTCTTCGCCCGCAGGCGGTGCTTTCAGCAGCTCGACGAGCGCGGCCATTTGGGTTGCATCTAAGGGTTTGGGCACAATCCCCTCGGCGGCACGTTCTGCTACGTGCTTACGGTATTCTTCTAGCACGACGGTTCTCCTCGCTCTCATTGTCATAGTGCGGCGCTTTTTCGATGGGCGATTCTCTTCACGCTCCTGTGAGACAGCAGTTTGTAGGGTAAATGCCCGGTACCGCAATGGGCAGAATAACAGGATTTTAGTGAGGTGTTAATCTGTTTACAAAAAAGCAACATAAAAAAGTGGCTGAATCGTTAAGGATGGTCTAATGCCCTTTTCGATTTCAGAAGCGGGGAATTAATCGCTGTTACGAATCGTCACACTATTTCGCATTCTTATAATCACTCTGCTGTACCGATCCCAAGATTAGTCAAAAATTAAACTATCGTCTCTTTATACTCACGCAACACTGCACCTGCGGGTGGCAGCACTTCGACCATTGCGATTTCAAGGCAAATCGGGAGTAAGAATATGACGTTGCCCTTTAAACCCCACGTGCTTGCGCTGATCTGTAGCGCCGGGCTACTTGCTGCTTCAGGCGTGCTGTATGTCAAAAGCCGTACACCGGAAGCCCCGACGCCCGTTGCGGTGCAACCGCCCGCGTCAGCCGAAGTCCCTCCGGCCCCGGTTGCGAAAGCGAGCTTTACCACAGCGCAAATCGATCAATGGGTTGCGCCAATAGCCCTCTATCCGGATCCGCTGCTTTCTCAGGTTCTGATGGCTGCGACCTATCCGGCTAACGTCGTTCAGGCGGCGCAATGGTCGCATGATAATCCGACGCAGCAAGGCGATGCCGCCATTCAGGCCGTCGCAAACCAGCCATGGGACCCCAGCGTGAAGTCGCTGGTTGCCTTTCCGCAGCTCATGACGCTGATGGGGGAAAACCCGGAGTGGGTGCAAAACCTCGGTGATGCGTTTCTGGCACAACCGCAGGATGTCATGGATTCAGTTCAGCGCCTGCGCTTACTGGCCCAGCAAACCGGCTCGCTGAAATCCACCCCGCAGCAGACGGTGACCAGCACGCCGAAAAAGAGTGTCGCGGCCACGTCGTCGACTCCATCCACACCATCCAGTACGGCGACTGCGCCTGCGGCAACGGTGATTAAAATTGAGCCTGCCGATCCGCAGGTGGTGTACGTCCCCAGCTATAACCCCTCCACAGTTTATGGCACCTGGCCCAACACCGCGTATCCCCCGGTGTATCTCCCACCGACGCCAGGTGAACAGTTTGTCGGAAGTTTTGTTAAAGGCTTCGGTTACAGCCTTGGCGTCGCCACCACCTATGCGCTGTTCAGCAATATTGACTGGGATGACGATGATCACCACCACGATGACGATCATCATCATGACGACGATCGTCATGGCGGTAATGGCTATCAGCACAACGGCGATAACATCAATATCAACGTCAATAACTTCAACCGCATCTCCGGGCAGAATCTGAAAACCCAGAACATGACCTGGCAGCACAACCCTGCTTTTCGAGGCGGTGTGCCGTATCAAAACGCCTCAACGGGACAGCGTTTCCATCCGACCAACGTCAGCGGCGGTCTCAGTGCCACACAGCAGCCTGCCGCGACGGCTTCCCGCGACAGCCAGCGTCAGGCGGCGATGGCACAACTGCAACAGCGTCATCCGGATGCGTCTAAAGCGCTGCCTCAGCAGCAGCCAATCGCAACGCGTGATGCCCAGCGCAAAGCCGCCTCTCAACAGTTGAATCAGGTTGCCCAGCGCAATAACTATCGCGGCTACGACGACAATGGTAACCACACACGCCGTCAGGCCGCGCAGCAGACGTTGAAACAATCGACCACCCCGGCACAACAACAGCATCGTGACGATCTCAGAGCCAAAGCACAGCAACGCCCGGTCTCACAACAGCAGCGGGAGACGGCACGTCAGCGTGTTGACTCCTCTTCACCGCAACCGCGTCAGTCGGCATTCCAGCAAAACCGCGCGAATGCCTTTAGCGGCAATGACAGTCGCTCGCCGAACTGGCAGTCGCAACAGCAGCGCGGTCAGGAAAGTCGTCGTCTGGGCAATGTACAACGCGGGACTACGCACGAACGCCTGCCACAATCCCACGAATTTCACCGTCGTTAACCGGAGCCCATAATGAAAAAAATACTGTTAAGCACCCTGCTGCTCTCGCTACCGTTAATGAGTTACGCCCAGCAGATGTTTGCCACCCCGGACGATGCCGCAAACGCGTTTGCTAAAGCGATTGCCGGAAATAACGACGCTGAACTTACCGTTGTGCTCGGCGATGACTGGCGACAGTTTTTGCCTCCTGAGGGGGCAGACCCCGAAGCTGTCGCACGTTTTAACCGCGACTGGAAAGTCAGCCATCAGATTGTGCAACAAGGTAATGTCGCCCACCTGAACGTCGGTCAGGAAAACTGGCAGTTGCCTGTCCCCATGGTGAAGACGAGCAAGGGCTGGCATTTCGATATGTCCGCGGCACAAGATGAGATCCTGACGCGCACGATTGGCCGCAACGAACTCTCGGCGATTCAGGCCATGCGCGCCTATGTCGACGCTCAGTACGACTACTGGCAGCGCAAACAGGCTTTTGCTACCCGGATTATCAGCCACACCGGTCAACAGGATGGCCTGTACTGGCCCGTGAAACCTGGCGAAACGCCCAGCCCGTTAGGACCGGCCTTCAGTCCTGACTCGCCTGGTGAAGGGTATCACGGCTACTATTTTCGCATTATTGCCAGCGACAACGAAAAAGGATTCGCGCTGCTCGCCTGGCCCGTCAGTTGGGGCGAAACAGGCGTGATGAGCTTTATGGTAAGCCAGGACGATCGCGTGTATCAGACGGATTTGGGGGAAGATAGCGGGCTGAAAGCCATCGCCATAGAAAAATTTACCCCCCACGATCCCTGGAAACCAGTGGAGTGACAGGCATAAAAAAAGCGGCATTTACGCCGCTTTTTTGTTGCCAGAAGACTGAAGATTACTTCTTCTTCTTCGCTTTCGCGTTCGGCAGGTCAGTGATACTCCCTTCGAACACTTCTGCCGCCAGGCCAACGGACTCGTGCAGAGTCGGGTGCGCGTGGATGGTCAGCGCGATATCTTCTGCGTCACAGCCCATTTCGATAGCCAGACCGATCTCACCCAACAGCTCGCCGCCGTTAGTGCCGACAATCGCCCCACCGATCACACGGTGAGTTTCTTTGTCGAAAATCAGTTTGGTCATACCGTCTGCGCAGTCAGAAGCGATAGCACGGCCAGAAGCAGCCCACGGGAAGGTGGCAGTTTCAAAGCTAATGCCTTTCTCTTTCGCTTCTTTCTCAGTCAGACCCACCCATGCCACTTCTGGTTCAGTGTAGGCAATAGATGGGATCACTTTTGGATCGAAGTAGTGCTTCATGCCGGCGATAACTTCAGCGGCAACGTGACCTTCGTGAACACCTTTGTGCGCCAGCATCGGCTGACCGACGATATCGCCGATAGCAAAGATGTGCGGCACGTTGGTACGCAGTTGTTTGTCAACGCGGATGAAGCCACGGTCGTCCACTTCCACGCCGGCTTTGCCCGCGTCGAGGTTTTTACCGTTCGGCACACGACCGATAGCCACCAGCACGGCATCATAGCGCTGCGCTTCAGCCGGGGCTTTTTTGCCTTCCATGGAAACGTAAATACCGTCTTCTTTCGCTTCAACGGCAGTCACTTTGGTTTCCAGCATCAGGTTGAATTTCTTACCGATGCGTTTGGTGAAGACTTTAACGATGTCTTTGTCAGCCGCCGGGATAACCTGGTCGAACATTTCAACCACGTCAATCTCTGAACCCAGCGCATGGTACACGGTACCCATTTCCAGACCGATGATACCGCCACCCATGACCAGCAGACGCTTCGGTACGGATTTCAGTTCCAGGGCGTCGGTAGAGTCCCATACGCGCGGATCTTCATGCGGAATGAACGGCAACTGGATCGGACGGGAACCCGCCGCGATGATCGCGTTGTCGAAGTTGATCACGGTTTTGCCGTTCTCACCTTCCACTTCCAGGGTGTTCGCCCCAGTGAATTTACCCAGACCGGTAACCACTTTCACTTTACGGCCTTTCGCCATACCCGCCAGACCACCGGTCAGCTGAGTGATTACTTTTTCTTTCCAGGTACGAATCTTGTCGATATCGGTTTTCGGCTCGCCAAAGACGATACCGTGTTCAGCCAGCGCTTTGGCTTCTTCGATAACTTTTGCAACGTGCAGCAGCGCTTTAGAAGGGATACAGCCGACGTTCAGACAAACACCACCGAGGGTGCTGTAACGTTCTACGATTACGGTTTCCAGACCTAAATCAGCGCAACGGAAGGCTGCAGAGTAACCTGCGGGGCCTGCCCCAAGTACCACGACCTGAGTTTTGATTTCAGTACTCATCATGACCTCTTAATTTATTTCCGGCGATCCCTGGTCTTGTCGCCCATCGTCCACCGGGTCGTTCTATCCGTCCGTATTTTACAAAATTGTTAACAATTTTGAAACAACAAAACGGCAACGATTTATCTTTAGCTCCAATAACCCCAAAACCATCATGAGATTACCAGAAAAAAGCCGGCCGTCGGGCCGGCTTTTTTGCTTACATCACCAGGCGGCGAATGTCAGACAGCATATTGTTGATGATGGTAATGAAACGCGCACCATCAGCACCGTCAATCACGCGGTGGTCGAAGGACAGAGAGATCGGCATCATCAGACGCGGTACAAACTCTTTACCGTTCCACACCGGCTCCATCGCCGACTTGGACACACCGAGGATAGCCACCTCAGGCGCGTTCACAATCGGTGCGAAGTGGGTTGTACCCAGGCCGCCGATGCTGGAGATGGTGAAGCAACCGCCCTGCATTTCGCCAGCGGTCAGCTTACCATCACGTGCTTTCTTCGAGATCACCGTCAGTTCGCGAGACAACTCAGTAACGCTCTTCTTGTTCACGTCTTTAAAGACCGGAACCACCAGACCGTTTGGCGTATCAACCGCCACACCGATGTTGATGTATTTCTTCAGCGTCAAACGCTGGCCGTCTTCAGACAGTGAACTGTTAAAGCGAGGCATCTGCTCAAGCGCCGCAGCAACCGCTTTCATGATGAAGACCACCGGGGTGAATTTCACATCCAGTTTACGCTTCTCAGCTTCGGCATTCTGCTGTTTACGGAACGCTTCCAGATCGGTGATATCGGTTTTGTCGAAGTGCGTAACGTGCGGGATCATCACCCAGTTACGGCTCAGGTTAGCACCAGAGATTTTCTGGATGCGGCCCAGTTCCACTTCTTCGATTTCACCAAACTTGCTGAAGTCGACTTTCGGCCACGGCAGCATGCCCGGAATACCGCCACCTGCTGCGGCTGCCGGAGCGGCTTCCGCACGCTTGATAGCGTCTTTCACGTAAGTCTGAACGTCTTCACGCAGGATACGACCTTTACGGCCTGTGCCCTTCACTTTCGCCAGGTTAACGCCGAACTCGCGCGCCAGACGGCGAATCAGCGGGGTCGCATGAACATAGGCGTCGTTTTCAGCAAACTCAGATTTGCCTTCCGCTTTCGCAGCCGGAGCGGCGGCAACGGGTGCAGCGGCCGGAGCCGGTGCTGCTGCCTGCTGTGGCGCGGCGGCAGCAGCAGGTGCTGCGCCTTCCACTTCGAAGACCATAATCAGAGAACCGGTTTTTACTTTATCGCCGGTGCTGATTTTGATTTCTTTTACGGTACCCGCGAACGGCGCCGGGACTTCCATTGACGCTTTATCGCCTTCAACGGTGATCAGTGACTGCTCAGCGGCCACTTTGTCGCCCACTTTGACCATTACTTCGGTGACTTCAACTTCGTCGCCACCGATATCCGGTACGTTAACGTCTTTCGCGCCAGTGGCAGCAGGAGCCGCAGCGGCGGCTGGAGCGGCTGCCTGTGCAGGTGCAGCCCCCGCCACTTCGAAGACCATAATCAGGGAGCCAGTGGACACTTTGTCGCCGGTGTTGATTTTGATCTCTTTCACGGTGCCCGCGAACGGTGCCGGCACTTCCATCGAAGCCTTGTCGCCTTCAACGGTGATCAGTGACTGTTCAGCCGCAACGGTGTCGCCCACTTTAACCATGATTTCAGTGACTTCAACTTCGTCGCCGCCGATATCCGGTACATGTACTTCTTTCGCGGCCGCAGCTGCGGGGGCCGCTGCCGGAGCCGCTTCTTTCTTCTCTTCTGCCGGAGCAGGTGCAGCGGCTGCTGCACCGTCAGCGGAATCGAATATCATGATAAGTGCGCCGGTCTCGGTTTTGTCGCCAACAGAGACTTTGATCTCTTTAACAACGCCAGCCTGCGGAGACGGGACTTCCATAGAGGCTTTATCGCCTTCTACGGTGATCAGCGACTGTTCAGCTTCAACCTTGTCGCCCACTTTGACCAGAATCTCGGTGATTTCAACTTCATCTGCCCCGATGTCCGGTACTTTGATTTCGATAGCCATTATTCTTTTACCTCTTACGCCAGACGCGGGTTAACTTTTTCTGCATCGATGTTGAATTTGGTAATTGCATCCGCAACCACTTTCTTATCGATTTCGCCACGTTTAGCCAGTTCGCCCAGTGCCGCTACAACCACGTAGGAAGCATCCACTTCGAAGTGGTGACGCAGGTTTTCACGGCTGTCAGAGCGACCGAAACCGTCGGTACCCAGTACGCGATAATCATCAGCCGGTACATAAGTACGAACCTGTTCGGCAAACAGTTTCATATAATCCGTTGAGGCGACTGCCGGTGCGTCGTTCATCACCTGAGCGATGTACGGAACGCGCGGCGTTTCCAGCGGGTGCAGCATGTTCCAGCGCTCACAGTCCTGACCATCACGTGCCAGTTCAGTGAAGGAGGTGACGCTGTACACATCAGAGCCCACGCCGTAGTCTTTCGCCAGAATCTGTGCCGCTTCACGAACGTGACGCAGGATAGAACCGGAGCCCAGCAGCTGAACTTTACCTTTGCTACCTTCCAGGGTTTCGAGTTTGTAGATACCTTTACGGATACCTTCCTCAGCACCTTCCGGCATGGCTGGCATGTGGTAGTTTTCGTTCAGCGTGGTGATGTAGTAGTAAACGTTCTCTTGTTTCTCACCGTACATACGCTCCAGACCATCGTGCATGATGACTGCAACTTCGTACGCGTAAGACGGATCGTAAGAGATACAGTTCGGGATAGTCAGAGACTGAATGTGGCTGTGACCATCTTCGTGCTGCAAACCTTCGCCGTTCAGCGTTGTACGACCGGACGTCCCACCAATCAGGAAGCCACGCGCCTGCTGATCACCTGCTGCCCAGCACAGGTCGCCGATACGCTGGAACCCGAACATGGAGTAGTAGATGTAGAACGGAATCATCGGCAGGTCGTTGGTGCTGTAAGAGGTCGCCGCCGCCAGCCAGGAAGAACCTGCGCCCAGCTCGTTGATCCCTTCCTGCAAGATCTGACCTTTCTCGTCTTCTTTGTAGTAAGCAACCTGCTCACGGTCCTGCGGGGTGTACTGCTGGCCGTTCGGGCTGTAAATACCGATCTGACGGAACAGACCTTCCATACCGAACGTACGCGCTTCATCGGCAATGATCGGAACCAGACGATCTTTGATCGATTTGTTCTTCAGCATCACGTTCAGGGCACGAACGAAAGCGATAGTGGTGGAGATTTCTTTGTTCTGCTCTTCCAGCAGCGCGCCGAAGTCTTCCAGGGTTGGCAGTTCCAGCTTCTCAGTGAAGTTCGGCTGGCGGCTCGGCAGGTAGCCGTGCAGTTTCTGACGCTGCGCGTGCAGATAGGTGTGCTCTTCAGAACCTTCCGGGAAGGTAATGTAGGACAGTTTTTCAACCTGCTCGTCAGTGACTGGAACATTGAAACGGTCGCGGATATGACGCACGCCGTCCATGTTCATTTTCTTAACCTGGTGCGCGATGTTTTTACCTTCGGCGGTGTCACCCATGCCATAACCTTTGATGGTATGGGCAAGGATTACCGTTGCTTTGCCTTTGGTGTCCTGCGCTTTTTTCAGTGCCGCATAAACTTTCTTCGGATCGTGACCACCACGGTTCAGCGCCCAGATCTGCTCATCAGTCCAGTCAGCAACCAGTGCTGCGGTTTCCGGGTATTTACCGAAGAAGTGCTCACGAACGTACGCGCCATCTTTGGATTTGAAGGTCTGGTAGTCGCCGTCAACGGTTTCGTTCATCAGTTGGATCAGTTTACCGCTGGTATCTTTACGCAGCAGCTCATCCCAACGACCGCCCCACATCACTTTAATCACGTTCCAGCCAGCACCCTCGAAGATGCCTTCCAGTTCGTTAACGATTTTGCCGTTACCGGTGACCGGGCCATCCAGACGCTGCAGGTTACAGTTGATGACGAAGACCAGGTTGTCCAGCTTCTCACGGGTCGCGATGGTGATCGCCCCTTTAGATTCCGGCTCGTCCATTTCACCGTCGCCCAGGAAGGCATAAACGGTCTGTTTGGAGGTATCTTTCAGGCCGCGGTGTTCCAGATATTTCAGGAATTTAGCCTGGTAGATCGCACCGATTGGGCCCAGACCCATGGAAACGGTCGGGAACTGCCAGAATTCCGGCATCAGTTTCGGGTGCGGGTAGGAAGACAGGCCATTGCCATGAACTTCCTGACGGAAGTTGTCCATCTGCTCTTCAGTCAGACGGCCTTCCAGGAAAGCACGGGCGTAAATGCCCGGGGAGATGTGACCCTGGAAGTAAACCAGGTCGCCGCCATCCTGCTCATTGCGGGCGCGGAAGAAGTGGTTGAAACAAACATCGTACACCGTCGCAGAAGACTGGAAGGATGCCATGTGGCCGCCCAGCTCGAGGTCTTTTTTAGACGCACGCAGTACGGTCATGATGGCGTTCCAACGGATAGCAGAACGAATACGACGCTCCAGCTCCAGATTGCCCGGGTATTCCGGCTCATCTTCAACGGCAATAGTGTTGATGTAATTGCTTGCCCCTGTACCTGCCGCTACTTTCACGCCGCCTTTGCGGGCTTCAGAAAGAAGCTGGTCGATCAGATACTGAGCGCGCTCAACACCTTCTTCACGGATGACCGATTCGATCGCCTGTAGCCAGTCGCGAGTTTCGATCGGATCCACGTCATTTGGGAAACGTTCTGACATGGGGGTATTCCTTATCTATCTAATACGTTGAGTTATCTGGAACCTGTCCCATTGAGTTCTCGCCAAAGAACGCAATAAGACAGGTTCTGCGTTTAGTTGCCGCGCTTTAGAGTAGCGCTCGATTTACAACATCTTCTGGCTAACAAACCACCAGAAAAATCACTAATTCTTTCGCTGCTCCAGACGACGTAAGGCGCGTTCACGACGGCTTTCCTCACGGCTGCGGTCAAGCAGAATCTCTTCGATAAACGCCAGGTGGCGATGTGATGCTTCACGCGCCTCTTCTGGCTTACCGGCAATAATCGCTTCGAAAATACGGGTGCGGTGACTACTCACCAGCGGAAGCATCTCGCGACGCGAATAGAGCAACTCGAAGTTCTGACGAACGTTCTGGGCCAGCATAGGTTCCATACACCTTAGCAGATGAAGTAAAACCACATTGTGTGCCGCTTCGGTGACAGCAATTTGATACTGAAGGACCGCATCGGACTCAGCATCGCGATCGCCCGACGCTTGCGCCAGTTCAATGGCATGGTGCAGTTCACGAATGCGTGTTTTGTCTTCATCCGTACTTCGCAGCGCAGCGTAATATGCAGCGATGCCTTCCAGCGCATGGCGCGTCTCAAGCAGGTCAAATTGGGATTCAGGATGGTCGGAGAGCAGTTCAACCAGTGGATCGCTGAAGCTCTGCCACAGGCTGCTCTGAACAAAAGTGCCGCCGCCCTGGCGACGAAGCAGCAATCCCTTCGCTTCGAGACGTTGAATCGCCTCGCGCAAGGAGGGACGGGAGACGTCGAACTGTTTCGCCAGTTCGCGTTCCGGTGGGAGTTTTTCGCCCGGGCGCAGTGTGCCCTCGAGGATCAAAAACTCCAGCTGTTGCTCAATCACATCGGATAATTTTGGTTGGCGGATTTTGCTGTAGGCCATGATGTCCTGTCTTAAGCCATTTGCCCGAAGTCAATTGGTCTTACCAATTTCATATCTGTGACGCTAAAGTAACAAAGTATTCACCTTATGTCCATACAGGTTTTGATTGAAATCAGGAAACCAGGCACATTTTAACAACATCACAGAATTAACGTTTCAAACATGTAACTATGCACAAATGTTAAATTTACCACTCGCGAGGTAGTTTTAACCTTATTGAAACGAAGAAAAATCCTGGTTGAACCGATTCAGATGCATCATTACCCGAATTTAAAGCATAAAAAATCACTTTATACCTAACAGTGATGTTACCAGGGGATAAGTGGAGGGGCGGACAACTGCTCTCTTTTTATTCAACTCGTCATCATCCATTCACAAAGCAGGTGCATTCCCTGCCGCATACCATTATTCTGTTCCGGACAAAAGAGTTTCGGCGACATTTTAAAAATCAAAACTGTAAACATAATAATACAACAGACGGAATTGCAAACTTACACGCATCACTGCGTAGTACAAATAATAATTACTCAATTAGTTCGGGTCGTCTTTGGCGGCAGCCTGAAATCTGAAGAGTAAACCACACACGAGGTTTCATGATGGACAGTCAGCAGCACGGCGAGCAGCTAAAGCGCGGCCTTAAGAACCGCCATATCCAGCTTATCGCGCTGGGCGGCGCGATAGGAACAGGTCTGTTCCTGGGAAGCGCCTCCGTTATCCAGTCCGCAGGCCCCGGTATTATTCTGGGTTATGCGATAGCGGGTTTTATTGCCTTCCTTATTATGCGTCAGTTGGGTGAGATGGTGGTTGAGGAGCCGGTTGCCGGCTCGTTCAGTCACTTTGCCTACAAGTACTGGGGGAGTTTTGCAGGTTTTGCGTCGGGCTGGAACTATTGGGTGCTATACGTGCTGGTCGCGATGGCGGAACTGACCGCCGTCGGCAAGTACATTCAGTTCTGGTGGCCAGAGATCCCCACCTGGGTTTCGGCAGCCGTCTTCTTCATCGCGATCAACGCCATCAACCTGACCAACGTAAAAGTGTTCGGTGAGATGGAGTTCTGGTTTGCCATCATCAAAGTCATCGCCGTGGTAGCGATGATCATCTTCGGCGGCTGGCTGCTGTTCAGCGGCAACGGTGGCCCGCAGGCGACCGTACGTAACCTGTGGGAACAGGGCGGCTTCCTGCCTCACGGTATGACCGGGCTGGTGATGATGATGGCGATTATCATGTTCTCTTTCGGCGGGCTTGAGCTGGTCGGTATCACCGCCGCTGAAGCCGATAACCCGGAACAGAGCATTCCCAAAGCCACTAATCAGGTTATCTACCGTATTTTGATCTTCTATGTGGGTTCACTGGCCGTTCTGCTTTCCCTGCTGCCGTGGACGCGCGTTACTGCCGACACCAGCCCGTTTGTCCTGATCTTCCACGAACTGGGCGATACCTTCGTCGCAAATGCGCTGAATATCGTGGTTCTGACGGCGGCGCTGTCGGTATACAACAGTTGCGTTTACTGTAACAGCCGCATGCTGTTTGGTCTGGCGCAACAGGGTAACGCCCCAAAAATCCTGCTCACTGTCGACAAACGCGGTGTGCCGGTGAATACCATCATCGTCTCGGCGCTGGTGACAGCACTGTGCGTGTTGATCAACTACATGGCGCCGGAATCCGCCTTCGGTCTGCTGATGGCGCTGGTGGTCTCCGCACTGGTGATCAACTGGGCGATGATCAGTCTTGCACACATCAAATTCCGCCGCGCCAAGCAGCAACAGGGAGTGAAGACTCGCTTCCCGGCGCTGTTCTACCCGTTGGGTAACTGGGTTTGCCTGCTCTTCATGGCGGCCGTGCTGGTGATTATGCTAATGACCCCGGGTATGGCGATTTCGGTCTACCTCATCCCGGTATGGCTGGTTGTCCTGGGCATCGGTTATCTGTGTAAACAGAAAACCGCGAAGACGGCGAAAGCACATTAATTCCTCAAACCCTCACCCGTTCTGGGTGAGGGTCTCATCCTGAGTAACCTTCTGCGCCAGCATTGCTTTCACGTTTAAATCAACGTGCCATAAATCGTCAGCACGGCAATCACCACCACTAAGGCAAACGACGTTTTTTTCGCCATAGAAACAGCCGCTTTCGGCGTTTCAACCTTATCAGTATGCGGCTCACGTGCCAGCGAGAACTGCGCCAGGCGCGTTAACACCTGATACTGCGAAGTGTGCAAATCCGCCAGCGAGGCAAACCACGCAGGCAGCGCTTTTTCACCGTGCCCGATCAGGGCATACACCACGCCCGCCAGACGCACCGGGATCCAGTCCAGAATATGAAGAATGCCATCGATACCTGACTGTAAACGCTCATGCGGCGTCTGATAACGCGCCAGCCAGGACTGCCACGAGCGCAGGAAAGCGTAACCCACCAGCAGTACCGGTCCCCACGGACCGCCAACGATCAGCCAGAACAACGGAGCGATATAGAAACGAAAGTTAATCCACAGCAGTGCATTTTGCAGTTCACGCAAAAACTCACGCTCATTGCAATCCGGCGGAACGCCGTGAATCATAGTCAGTTCGCTGGCCATCGCCGTTCGGGCATGCGCATCATCTCGCGCCGCCGCGTTAAGATAGGCATGATAGTGCATCCGCACTTTACCCGCGCCAATACACAACAGCCCGATCAGAATCCACGCCACGATCGTCGGCACATTAAACAACAGATCTTCAAGCGCGCGCAGCAACAGAAACGTGACCACCATTGCGATGATCATCATCCCCAGCGTACGCGCCACCGAGAAGCGTTTGACTCGACGGAAAAAAGCTTCTAACCGGTGATCTAACTGCCAGTGTTCGCCCAGCTTAAACAGGCGCTCGACGAGCAGCACCAGTAATGTCGTAAACAGCGTCATGTCATCTCCTTATCTGACGAGGCGGTGATCAGGGCGCGAAACCTTGCCCAGTCAAAAGCAGGACCGGGATCGGTCTTACGCTCAGGCGCAATATCGCAGTGCCCGGTTATGTTTTCGGCAATGGCCGGGTAAATCTTTATCAATGCACGCGTGACGGCAGCCAGTTGCTGGTACTGAGCATCGGTGTAGGCCAGCGTATCGGTTCCTTCCAGCTCAATGCCAATCGAAAAATCATTGCAGCGTTCACGCCCATGATAGCTCGACACACCGGCATGCCATGCACGTTTATCGAAGGGAACATACTGAACGATTTCGCCGTCGCGGCGAATCAGACAATGGGCGGAAACGCGAAGATGCGCAATGTCGGCAAAAAAAGGATGGGCGGTGGGAGCAATCGTTCCGGTGAATAGTGCGTCAATCCACGGACCGCCAAACTCGCCGGGCGGCAGGCTGATATTGTGCACCACCAGCAAAGAAGGGACTTCATCATCCGGGCGGCAATCGTAATGCGGAGAAGGAACGCGTCGCGCTTCTGCCAGCCAGCCCTCGTCTAACAACATGCTGAATCTCCTTTTGAGTGGTGCTTATAGCCGCTTCAGAGTAGCATGTTTCTACCTTATGATTCGTTAGCAATTTGGAGTTTTCTCATGCCGCCTCGCCGCTATAACCCTGACTACCGACGTGACGCGCTGTTGGAACGTATTAACCTGGATATCCCAAACGTTGTCGCCCAGGCGCTGCGTGAAGATTTAGGCGGTGAAGTGGATGCCAGCAACGATATTACGGCTCAACTGTTACCGGAGAACGCCCGTTCTCATGCCACGGTCATCACCCGTGAAGACGGCGTTTTTTGTGGCAAACGCTGGGTCGAAGAGGTCTTTATTCAACTGGCTGGCGACGATGTCAGCATCAGCTGGCATGTGGATGACGGCGACAACATCAAAGCGAATCAACCGCTGTTTGAGCTGGACGGCCCCTCTCGCGTGTTACTGACCGGCGAGCGCACCGCGTTGAACTTTGTGCAAACCCTGTCAGGCGTCGCCAGCGAAGTGCGTAAGTACGTCGATATCCTGGCGGGCACAAAAACCCAACTGCTGGACACGCGTAAAACGCTGCCGGGACTGCGTACCGCACTCAAATACGCCGTGCTCTGCGGCGGCGGCGCGAATCATCGTCTGGGGCTTTCGGATGCATTCCTGATCAAAGAGAACCATATTATTGCTTCTGGTTCCGTGCGTCAGGCGGTGGAGAAAGCCTTCTGGTTACACCCGGATGTCCCTGTGGAAGTCGAAGTTGAAAATCTGGATGAACTGGACGACGCGCTGAAAGCCGGTGCCGACATTATCATGCTGGACAACTTTGAAACGGCGCAGATGCGTGAAGCCGTTAAACGGACCAACGGCCAGGCGCAGCTGGAAGTTTCAGGCAACGTAACAGACGAAACGCTGCGTGAATTTGCCGAAACCGGCGTCGACTTTATCTCAGTGGGTGCACTCACCAAACATCTCCGGGCGCTCGACCTGTCCATGCGCTTCGCTAACGTTTAATCATTATACGGCCCGATCTCGCACTGCTTATCGGGCCTGTTTGCCCCTTCCAGGCACAAAATCCTCGTAATGCCTCGCAACCCCCTTGCTCACGACTGCAAACCGATAATATTCCTCTGAACCCACCTTCCCGATTCATTTTTTGCTGCTCGCCCACCGCACTCGCATTTGCCAAAGTGACCTCCACTCACTCAAGGAGCGAAAAATGGACAAACAACGCGGATTTACCCTTATTGAACTGATGGTCGTGATCGGCATTATCGCTATCCTCAGCGCCATCGGCATTCCAGCCTATCAAAACTATCTGCGCAAAGCGGCGCTGACCGACATGCTACAAACTTTTGTCCCCTACCGAACCGCCGTCGAACTCTGCGCCCTGGAGCATGGAGGCACGGATACCTGCGACGCAGGAGTTAATGGCATTCCATCGGCAACAACGACACGCTACGTCTCAGAAATGAGCATTGAGAATGGGATGGTTTCTCTTACCGGCCAGGAAAGTCTGAACGGGCTTAGCGTCATCATGACGCCAGTGTGGGACAAAGCTGAGGGCATTACGGGCTGGACGCGTAGCTGCGACATCCAGAATGACAGCGCGTTAAAACAGGCCTGCGAAGACGTCTTTCGCTTTGATAGCCACTAAGGATGCACAATGAACACGACGCAACTCAGCGCGCTATGCCTACGCTACCAGGGGATACTCCTTGAAGCCAATAACGATGTGGTACACATTGCCGTCGAAGATGCCCCTTCTCAAGAACTGCTGGACGCCCTGCATTTCGCCACAACTCGCCGCATTGAGATTGCCTGCTGGACGCGCCAGCAGATGGAGCACCACCAGCATCAGTCCTCACCCACGCTACCATCCGTGGTTCCTGAAAGCGGTGCCAGTGCTGCGGTTTTGCTGGATAAAACATTACAGAGCGCGCTGGCGAAGCGGGCCTCGGACATCCACATAGAACCTGCAGAACATCACGTTCGTCTTCGGTTACGGGTGGATGGCGTGCTGCATAGCTTACCCGATATCGCCAAAGAGACCGGCATCGCTCTGACAGCACGTCTGAAAGTATTAAGCCATCTGGACATTGCGGAGCGCCGCCTACCGCAGGACGGGCAATTTACCGTTGAGCTGAATGGCGCAGCCGTCTCGTTTCGTATCGCCACCCTTCCCTGCCGTTATGGCGAAAAGGTGGTGCTGCGGTTGCTGCATCAGGTGAATCAGGCACTGGATGTCTCCGCATTGGGTATGCACGACACGCAGCTATCTGCCTTCATCCACGCCTTACAACAGCCACAGGGGCTGATCCTCGTCACCGGCCCCACGGGTAGCGGTAAAACGGTAACCCTTTATAGCGCATTGCAAACGCGAAACGCCCCGGAGGTGAACCTGTGTAGCGTTGAAGATCCCGTGGAAATTCCCCTCGACGGTATCAATCAGACGCAGATCCATCCGCGTGCCGGGCTGACCTTTCAGGGCGTATTGCGTGCGCTGTTGCGTCAGGATCCAGATGTCATCATGGTGGGCGAGATCCGTGACGGTGAAACCGCAGAAATTGCCATTAAAGCCGCACAGACCGGGCATCTGGTGCTTTCCACGCTGCATACCAACTCAACCTGCGAAGCACTGGTGCGTTTGCAGCAAATGGGCGTAGCACGCTGGATGCTCTCTTGCGCGTTAACTCTGGTCGTGGCACAACGGTTGGTCAGAAAACTGTGTCCACACTGTCGGCGACTTATCGACGATCCGATCCGCTTGCCGCCCGCATGGTACCCAACGCCACTGCCCCGCTGGCAGGCTGTTGGCTGCGAACACTGCTATCACGGATTCTATGGCCGTGCGGCGTTGTTTGAACTGCTTACAATCACCGCTGAACTGCGTCATCAGATTGCCAACGACGCCTCGGCCGCCGCGTTGGAAACCTATGCGAAACAGGCGGGAATGAGCACGCTCTTTGAAAGCGGGTGTCGCTGTGTCGATCAAGGACTGACAACCTTTGAGGAACTGGTGCGTATTCTGGCCATGCCAAATGACCACTAAACAACTGTGGTACTGGCAGGGGATGAATCGCGATGGCCGGCCCGGAGAGGGAACCTGGTGGGCAGAAAATCGGCTCCTGCTCATGCAGGAACTGGAACAGCGTCAGATAACGCTGCTGCGCGTAAAATCTCTACGCGTGAAGCGTACGCTCTGGCGCAGTGACAAATGTACGGAAGTGATCCACCAACTCGCGACGCTGCTGAAGGCGGGTTTAACACTCTCCGAAGGGCTGGAGCTGCTGGCCGGACAGCAACCCAGCAAGCAGTGGCAAGCCCTGCTAGGGAACCTTGCGCATGAACTGGAACACGGTACGCCACTCTCCAGCGCGCTGGCGCAATGGCCTGACGTTTTCCCGCCTTTGTATCAGGCGATGATACGCACCGGTGAACTGACCGGGAAACTGGATGAGTGCTGCTTTGAACTCGCCCGACAGCAGAAGGCGCAAAGGCAGCTAACCGATAAGGTCAAAAAAGCGCTGCGTTACCCCATCATCATATTAACGATGGCGGTTTTGGTCGTGCTGGCGATGCTCCACTTTGTTCTGCCTGAATTTGCCGCCATTTACCGAACCTTTGACACGCCGCTGCCTGCACTCACCCAGGGGATCATCGCGTTTGCCGACTGGAGCCAACGCTGGGGTGGGCTGATTACCCTGATAATCGTTATGCTGATTGCAGCCAACCGTCTGCTGAGCCGAAAACCCGCCTGGCAAATTCTGCGCCAGCGAGGCTTACTCCAGATACCTGTGATGGGACAGTTGATCAGAGGCCAGAAGCTCACGCAAATCTTTACCATCCTCGCGCTGACGCAAACAGCGGGGATTGCATTTTTACCCGCACTTGAGAGCGTAAAAGAGACGATTCAGTGCCCCTATTGGGCACGGCGTCTGGCGCAGGTACAGCACGATATCAGTACGGGCATTCCCGTCTGGCAGGCACTCAAAAATGCAGAAGAATTTAGCCCGCTGTGCCTGCAACTGGTCAGGACTGGGGAAGCCTCCGGCTCGCTGGATACCATGTTGCACAACCTTGCCCGGCATCATGATGAACATACTCAGGCAATGGCTGACAACCTGGCGGCATTACTGGAACCGGCGTTGCTGGTGATTACCGGGCTTATCATCGGCACACTGGTCGTGGCGATGTATTTACCGATTTTCCATCTGGGCGATGCGATGAGTGGCGTGGGATAACAAAGGGAAGTCGACAGCAGAACTGGCGCGGAATATAGCGCCAGTTCCTGGGGAGGGTTACAGGCTATTGAAAACGCGGTTTTCTTGTTCCTGAACCCGGATAAACGTTGTACGTTTGGTCAGCTCTTTCAGACGAGAGGCACCGACGTAAGTACAGGCAGAACGCAAGCCGCCAAGAATATCACGCGCGGTATTCTCCACCGGGCCACGCAGCGGCAGCTTGACGGTTTTACCTTCCGCTGCACGATACTGCGCGACGCCGCCGACATGACGGGTCATGGCGGATTCGGAACTCATGCCATAGAACAACATGAATTTTTCGCCGTTTTCTTCAATGACTTTACCGCCGCTTTCTTCATGACCTGCCAGCATACCGCCAAGCATCACGAAATCCGCGCCGCCGCCGAAGGCTTTCGCCACATCACCAGGCATAGTGCAGCCACCATCGCTGACAATCATCCCACCCAGGCCATGCGCCGCATCAGCACATTCGATCACTGCAGACAATTGCGGATAACCGACGCCGGTTTTCACACGGGTGGTGCAGACGGAACCCGGACCAATCCCGACTTTAACGATATCCGCGCCAGACAGAACCAGTTCTTCACACATTTCACCCGTCACCACGTTTCCGGCGCAAATGGTTTTGGTCGGCCAGGCCTCACGCGCTTTCGACACGAACTGGACGAAATGTTCAGAGTAGCCGTTAGCGACATCGATGCAGACAAAGTTCAGCGCCGGATTCAGCGCCAGAATCTGTTTGGTCTTTTCGAAATCCGCATCAGAGGTACCGGTAGAGACCATGACGTGCTTGAGCACATTGGCTGACGCTGCGCCAACAAAGGCCGCCCAGTCTTCGACAGTGTAATGCTTATGAACGGCGGTCAGCACATCGAAAGAGGCGAGAGCCGTTGCCATCTCGAATGTCCCGACGGTATCCATGTTTGCAGCAATAACAGGAACACCGGACCAGGTCTGACCTGAGTGTTTAAAGGTGAATTGACGCTCCAGCTCAACATCGGAACGACTTTTAAGGGTAGAACGCTTAGGGCGGATAAGAACGTCTTTAAAACCTAACTTCAGATCTTCTTCAATACGCATGTGCGGATTCCTGGGGTTAAGGGCTATTAGTATGAGAGCGCAACTCCAGTGACGCTATCATACGCACTAATCAATGCCGCGCAAGACTGCGAAATTCTCTTTTTTTACGCTACAATCCCATAAATTTACCTGGCGAACGGCGGGCACGCCCGGAATCATCATCGCCAGTGTACGTTTAACTCTCAACCAATTGATTATCATAATGAATTCCCGGGAACTGAGCTTATGAGGTATACAGTAGCCTTAACTGGCGGCATTGGCAGTGGTAAAAGCACTGTTGCAAATGCCTTTGCTGACCTCGGAATTCAGATAGTTGACGCAGATATTATTGCCCGCCAGGTCGTCGAGCCGGGCAAGCCTGCGCTGGATGCGATTGCAGAACATTTTGGCCCGGAGCTGATTTCCGCGGACGGCACGCTTCACCGTCGTCTGCTTCGCGAGCGGATCTTTGCCCATCCGCAAGAGAAAGCCTGGCTCAATGCCTTGCTTCATCCGCTCATCCAGCAGGAGACCCAGCGTCAGTTTCAGCAGGCGACGTCTGCATATGTACTCTGGGTTGTGCCATTACTGGTTGAAAACGGCCTTTATCGCCAGGCAAATCGCGTGCTCGTGGTCGATGTCACCCTCGAGACGCAGCTTTCCCGGACTATGCAGCGCGACGACGTTACGCGTGCGCATGTTGAACAGATTCTCGCTGCCCAGGCGTCGCGTGAAGCGCGCCTTGCCGTGGCAGACGATGTTATTGATAATAATGGCGCACCAGACTCCATCATGTCGGATGTCGCCCGCCTGCACGCACGTTATCTCCAGCTTGCGTCGCAGTTTGTCTCACAGGAAAAACCGTATGCACACCCAGGTCCTTTTTGAACACCCTCTCAATGAGAAGATGCGCACGTGGTTGCGCATTGAATTTTTGATTCAACAACTATCTGCCCGCTTACCGATCGCAGATCACTCTGATGCCCTGCACTTCTTTCGTAATGCCGGAGATTTGTTGGACGTATTCGAACGTGGTGAAGTGCGTACAGAATTACTGAAAGAGCTTGAGCGCCAACAGCGTAAACTTCAGGCATGGATTGAAGTGCCAGGCGTCGACCAAAGCCGTATTGATGCACTGCGCCAGCAGCTAAAAACGGCCGGCAGTATTTTAATTTCCGCGCCCCGCATGGGACAATTTTTGCGTGAGGACCGGCTGATTGCCCTGGTTCGCCAGCGTCTGAGCATTCCCGGCGGCTGCTGTAGCTTTGATTTACCGACGCTGCATATCTGGCTGCATATGCCACAGGCGCAGCGCGATGCTCAGGTCGATAGCTGGCTTGCCAGTCTGAACCCGCTGAACCAGGCGCTGACACTGATCCTTGATTTAATTCGCAATTCGGCACCGTTTCGTAAACAGACCAGTCTGAACGGGTTTTATCAGGATAACGGGGAAGATGCGGATTTACTGCGCCTGCAATTGCCGCTGGGTTTACAGCTTTATCCGCAAATTTCCGGCCACAAAAGCCGTTTTGCGATCCGTTTTATGCCGCTCGATAGCGACAATGGCGTGGTGCCTGAACGCCTCGATTTCGAACTGGCCTGCTGTTAAGGAGTGAAAATGTCAGAGACGATCACCGTAAACTGCCCAACCTGCGGCAAGACGGTTGTATGGGGTGAAGTCAGTCCATTCCGCCCGTTTTGTTCCAAACGTTGTCAGTTGATCGATTTAGGCGAATGGGCCGCTGAAGAGAAACGCATTGCCAGCAGTGGCGATCTATCCGATAGCGACGACTGGAGCGAAACGAAAGAGTAAGCAGAGGCGGTGTGGGGGACAAAATACGCCCACACCGTGACTTGCCGGATCCCGGCGTCGTCTTATCAGGTCCGGGCGGTTTGAACTAATTTCATAATGATCGGTTCATTCGCCGGAGGGAAATCCTCCGCCTGCAACGCCCCGGCGGCAATCCATTTTCCAGGCTGACCCTCTTTCCCCCATGGCTCGCCTTTCCAGCTTTCGACCAGCCAGAACCACAGCGTGATATGCCTGTCTGGAAACTGATATTCCAGTTTCTCAAAAAGCGTGGCGCCTACCGGCGTAATTCCCACCTCTTCCTGTAGCTCGCGACTCAGTGCCTGCTCCGGCGTCTCTCCGGCTTCAATCTTGCCGCCAGGAAACTCCAGTTTGTTCGCCATGTGCGCATCGGCCGCACGCTGGGTGATAAAGATTTCGTTATACGGATTACGGATAATCCCGACGGCGATGTTCAGTTTTTTCATATTGTCGTATCCATAAAAAAGGCGCAGTTTCCTGCGCCTCGTTGTTATTATTCAGAAGCTTAGCTCAGACGGCCGTGGCACTGTTTGTATTTTTTACCGGAACCACACGGACACGGATCGTTACGACCCACTTTACGCTCGCCCGTTTGCGCCGCCAGATCGGCCGCTGCGGCGCTGTCATCGTCCTGATGGCTCAGTTGCTGCATCTGCGCTAAGCGTTCCGCTTCTTCACGACGCTGTTGCTCCATCGCCTCGACTTCTTCCGGCATGCGTACCTGAACTTTGCTCAGCGTGCTGATCACTTCGTACTTCAGTGTTTCCAGCATGGAGGCAAACATCGAGAAGGACTCACGCTTATATTCCTGCTTCGGATCTTTCTGCGCATAGCCGCGCAGGTGGATCCCCTGACGCAGGTAATCCATCGCCGCCAGGTGCTCTTTCCACAAGGAGTCAAGCGTTTGCAGCATGACACCTTTTTCAAAGTGACGCATCATCTCTGCGCCAACCACCTCTTCTTTGCGCTGATACACTTCGATGGCCTGCGCCAGAATACGCTCACGCAGCGTCTCTTCATGCAGTTCCGGCTCTTTATCCAGCCATTCAGCAATGGGCATATCCAGATCGAAGTCATTTTTCAGGCGTTCCTGTAGACCCGGGATATCCCACATTTCTTCCAGAGACTGCGGCGGAATGTAAGCATCAATAGTGGCTTTGAACACGTCTTCACGAATGCTGTTGATGGTTTCGCTAACATCGCTCACGTCCAGCAGTTCGTTACGCTGGCTATAGATCGCACGACGCTGATCGTTGGCAACATCATCGTATTCCAGCAATTGCTTACGAATATCGAAGTTGCGGCTTTCCACTTTACGCTGCGCGTTGGCAATCGCTTTGGTGACCCACGGGTGCTCAATGGCCTCGCCCGGTTTCATCCCCAGTTTACGCATCATGCCAGACACGCGGTCAGAGGCAAAAATACGCATCAGCGCATCTTCCATCGACAGGTAGAAACGTGAAGAACCCGCATCACCCTGACGACCGGAACGACCGCGTAGCTGGTTATCGATACGACGAGACTCATGACGCTCAGTACCGATGATATGCAGACCACCGGACGCCAGCACAGCTTCATGACGAACCTGCCAGTCAGCTTTAATCTGTGCGATCTGCTCTGGCGTTGGGTTTTCCAGCGCAGCCACTTCTGCCTGCCAGCTACCACCCAGCACGATATCCGTACCACGACCGGCCATGTTGGTGGCGATAGTTACTGCCGCCGGATAGCCCGCTTGCGCGACGATAGCCGCTTCGTTGGCGTGGAATTTGGCGTTCAGAACGTTATGTTTGATACCGGCTTTGGTCAGTTCGTTAGAAACCACTTCGGATTTCTCGATGGAGATAGTCCCCACCAGCACCGGCTGACCATTGGCGGTGCGTTCTTTAATATCTTCAATGATGGCCTGAATTTTTTCCGCTTCGGTCATGTAGACCAGATCCGGCATGTCCTTACGGATCATCGGACGGTTGGTCGGCACCACCACGGTATCCAGTTTATAGATAGAGCTGAACTCGAACGCTTCAGTATCCGCAGTACCGGTCATACCGGCCAGTTTTTCATACAGACGGAAGTAGTTCTGGAAGGTGATCGAGGCCAGCGTCTGGTTCTCGTTCTGAATTTCCACACCCTCTTTCGCTTCAACCGCCTGGTGCAGACCATCAGACCAGCGACGTCCCTGCATGGTACGACCGGTATGTTCGTCAACGATGATGACTTCACCGTCTTTCACGATGTAGTCTACGTCGCGAGTGAACAGCGCATGCGCGCGCAGTGCAGCGGTCACGTGATGCATCAGCATAATGTTGCCCGGAGAGTACAGTGACTCACCCTCATCCATAATGCCTTCTTTCACCAGCAGTTCTTCAATCAGCACCAGGCCACGTTCAGTCAGGTTGACCTGACGCGCTTTTTCATCCACAGAGAAGTGACCTTCCCCCTGGAAGTTGTCGGAGTCTTCTTTCTCCTGACGAACCAGATAGGGGATGATTTTGTTCACTTTCTTGTACATTTCCGAGCTGTCTTCAGCCGGGCCGGAAATGATCAGCGGCGTACGTGCTTCGTCGATCAGGATGGAGTCGACCTCATCCACCAGCGCATAGTGCAGTTTACGCTGTACGCGCTCTTCAGGGCTGAACGCCATGTTGTCACGCAGGTAGTCAAAGCCATATTCGTTGTTGGTGCCGTAAGTAATGTCTGCGGCATAAGCTTCGCGCTTGGCTGGCGCAGGCATACCCGGCAGGTTGATACCGACGGTCATACCAAGGAATTCGAACAGTGGACGGTTGTTTTCGGCGTCACGCTGGGCCAGATAGTCGTTCACGGTAACCACGTGAACGCCTTTGCCGCTCAGCGCGTTCAGGTAAGCGGGCAGGGTTGCGGTCAGAGTTTTACCTTCACCGGTACGCATTTCCGCGATGCAACGCTCGTTAAGGACCATCCCTCCGAGCAACTGCACGTCAAAGTGACGCATGCCGAATACGCGCTTACTGGCTTCACGTACGACGGCAAATGCTTCCGGGATCAGGCTTTCCACGCTTTGGCCTTTTTCCAGACGCGCACGGAATTCACCGGTTTTTGCCTTAAGTTCGTCATCGGAGAGTTTTTCTATCTCCGGTTCCATGGCATTGATCACTGCAACCGCTTTACGCATACGACGCAACGTACGATCGTTACGGCTACCGAATACTTTCGTTAATAATTTGATTAGCATATTAAAATCTCAAACGCCCCGCGATGTGGGGTCATAATAATTAGTTGAAGTTTGTTGGTTTTTGTTAGCTGAGGCGTTGAGGGCCGGCGCGGATCCCCTGCGCCTGACTTATCCAGGCGGGAACAGTGAATACGGCCTGAGGTGTAAAATGGGCATACGTTACGCGCGGCGCACTTGCCGAAAGCGTACCTTCCTGGGTCAGCATCGCGCTGAGCGTGTTCAGTAAGGCTAAATGGTGCGCCTGAAGCGGTAACGGCTCTTCAGCAACGGGCAGCGCCTGCGGGGCCATTGCGAAGGAAAGATGACGAATGACCGTGCGAATAGCATGTTGATGCCAGTAGTCGACGGTGAAATTGGGGCGGCGGTTGCTCGTTTCCAGCAGCGCCAGCTGGCTGAAATTGACTTTAACGCGTTGCTCGTGACTGCTGGCTGCTGCCTTTGCAGGCGTTGTCGGCTCAACGGTATTTCCGAGCGCAGGCAAGCCAAAACTCGCCGCGACCATCCCTAATAAGAGATGCGGCCAGAAGTAGCGTCTACCTAACTGTCGCCAGCGCGTCAGTATTCCACTCACGTTATTGCCATCCCAATCGTGTTATTCAAAACGTTTTTTGCGCACAAATCTTATCATTAATGTGCAGGCACTACAGCAGTATTGATAAGAAGTTGCAGGTAAAAATGCTTAAGAAAGCAGCGTTCGCACGGCATTGCGGTTCAGTACGCTAAAGAACGATACCAAATAACGGCTTTGCCTACAGACAGGGCAGAAAAAAGCCAAAAAAAACGACTGGCTTACCTGGCCGGAGAGAGTGCCAGATTAACCAGTCGAATTTATGCGACAACCTGTGTCGTTATGCCAGTACGGTCGAAGGCGCTTTGAAAGCCAGCGGCAGTTCTGCGTCGTCCTGGAAGGTCACAAATTCCCAGGCTTCCTGTTTTGCCAGGACAGCCTGAAGCAGTTTGTTATTCAGTGCATGACCAGATTTGTACGCGGTAAATGCACCAATAATGTTGTGACCGCACATGAACAAGTCGCCAATTGCGTCGAGCATTTTGTGACGAACGAATTCATCTTCAAAACGCAGGCCGTCTTCGTTCAGTACGCGATAATCGTCAACAACGATGGCACAATCGAAGCTGCCGCCCAGGCACAGGCCACGAGACTGCAGATATTCGATATCACGCATGAAACCAAAAGTACGCGCACGGCTAATCTGGCGCATGAACGCATCAGCAGAGAAATTCATCGCATAGCGCTGAGTGCTGGAGTCGATCGCCGGATGGTTAAAGTCGATGGTGAAATCCAACGTAAAACCATTGTACGGTCTGAACTCGGCCCACTTGTCACCATCTTCGACCCGAACGGTCTCTTTGATGCGAACAAATTTCTTGGCACTGCTCAGTTCTTCAATACCGGCGTCAAGCAACAGGTAGACAAACGGAGCAGCACTGCCATCCATGATCGGGATTTCCGGAGCATCGACTTCGATAACAATGTTATCGATACCCAACCCCGCCAGAGCAGCATTAAGGTGCTCTACGGTTGAAATCCGTACATCATGCTCGTTAACCAGACACGTACAGAGCATGGTATCACGCACAGATTTGGCATCGGCCGGGAAATCTACCGGTGGATTCAAGTCGGTGCGACGATAGATGACCCCGGTGTTGGCCGGCGCAGGGCGTAATGTCAGGGTGACTTTCTTGCCGGTATGCAAACCGACGCCAGTCGCCTGAACGATACGTTTAAGTGTCCTTTGTTTGATCATCGTATAATCTCGCCAAATTACCTATCCAACCGAAGTGTACTATACATTCGGTGGGCCAGTTTAGCACAAAGAGCCTCGAATCCCAAATTCCAGCCGATTCTTAATCGGCTTGCTTACGCAGGAATGCAGGGATATCCAGATAATCCGGCTCTTTCGCGGTTTGCGGCGTATTGTCGTTCACCACTTTTGCGACCGGTTTCTGCTCTTGCGTCAACGGTGCCATACCGTGCTGCTGGTAACGATCCATCACCGGCTGCTGCACCTGTTTGTTGGTGACCAGCGTGATTTCAGGACGCTTGTCCATACCAATACCGGTTGCCACCACGGTGACACGCAGCTCGTCATTCATATCCGGATCCAGAGAGGTACCGATCACCACGGTCGCGTTATCCGATGCAAAGGCACGGATAGTGTTACCGACAGTTTCGAATTCATCCAGACGCAGGTCGAAGCCCGCCGTGATGTTGACCAGCACACCACGCGCCCCAGACAGATCGATATCTTCCAGCAGCGGAGAGGAGATCGCCATTTCAGCAGCTTCTTCCGCACGGTCTTCACCGCTCGCGACGCCAGAACCCATCATCGCGTAGCCCATTTCGGACATCACGGTGCGCACGTCAGCAAAGTCGACATTCATCAGACCCGGACGGGTAATCAATTCGGCGATCCCCTGCACCGCGCCTTTCAGCACATCGTTCGCCGCGCCAAACGCGTCGAGCAGAGAGATACCGCGACCCAGTACTTTCAGCAGCTTGTCGTTGGGGATAGTGATCAGCGAGTCCACATGCTTGGACAGTTCAGTGATCCCCTGCTCCGCGAAAGCCATACGCTTTTTGCCTTCAAAATTGAAAGGCTTGGTCACAACCGCAACGGTCAGGATCCCTAAATCTTTAGCCACTTCAGCAACCACTGGTGCGGCACCGGTACCGGTGCCGCCGCCCATGCCTGCTGCGATAAACACCATGTCTGCACCGTCAAGCGCTGCACGCAGAGCTTCACGATCTTCATCTGCTGCATTGCGACCGACTTCCGGGTTCGCACCCGCACCCAGACCTTTGGTAATACCGCTACCGATCTGGATAGTCTGGCCAACCGCAGTCTTTCGCAACGCCTGAGCGTCGGTATTTACCGCGAAGAATTCAACACCCTCAATGCGCTCGCGCACCATGTGTTCAACGGCATTACCGCCGCCGCCACCGACGCCGATGACTTTAATCACCGCGTCGTTGGTCAGTTCCATAGGTTCAAACATAGTTTCTCTCTCCGTTGTGCCTGTCGCCTGAGGCCGTAATTTCGCCAGCCTCATAAAAATTAAAACTCTTTTCGCAGCCAGCTGTTAAGACGTTTAATCCAAGAGCCAACTGAAGCCGTAACACGCTTCTCTACTTCAGCTTCACCACTTAAATGGGACTCTTTCCCGTAGTGAAGCAGCCCCACCGCCGTTGAGTAATACGGCTCCTGAGCGTAATCCGTCAGACCAGTAATATTCAGCGGCGCACCGATACGCACCTGCGTATGGAACACGCGCTGGGCACAGGCAGCAAGACCTTCGATTTGCGCCGCACCACCGGTCAGTACAATCCCCGCCGCCAGATGATGTTTCACACCCTGCTGGCGAAGCTGTTCCTGTAATTGCAATATCTCTTCGTTGACCAGATTGAGCAGCTCGGTATAACGCGGCTCAATCACCTCTGCCAGCGTCTGTCGTTGCAGACTGCGCGGCGGACGCCCACCCACGCTTGGCACTTCAACGCTTTCATCTTTCCCGACAATGGATCCCAGCGCGCAGCCGTGGCGAACTTTAATCGCTTCGGCGTCACTCGGCGGCGTGCCGAAGGCATACGCGATGTCGCTGGTGACCACATTGCCTGCATAAGGGATCACTTTGGTATGGCGCAAAGCCCCGCCAGTATAAACGGCGATGTCCATTGTACCACCACCAATATCAACGACGCAGACGCCCAGTTCACGTTCATCTTCCGTCAGGACAGAATAACTGGCCGCCAGTCCGGCAAATATCAGTTGGTCAACTTTCAGACCACAACGTTCCACGGCTTTAACAATATTCTTCGCCATATCGTTGTGGCAGGTGATCAAATGTACTTTTGCCTGCATACGAACGCCGGAAAGACCGACCGGGTTTTTAATCCCTTCCTGGTAGTCAATCGCATATTCCTGCGGGATCACGTGCAGAACACGGTGCTCATCGCGAACGCGTACTGATTTCGCGGTATGCACGACGTTTTCCACGTCTTCCTGCGTCACTTCTTCTTCCGAAATCGGCACCATGCCGATTTCATTCTGACAGCTAATATGTTTGCCCGAAAGCGCCAGATAGACCGAGGAGATTTGGCAATCCGCCATCAGTTCTGCCTGGTCAATGGCGCGCTGCACGCATTTCACCACGGATTCAAGGTCATTAACGCCACCTTTATCCATCCCGCGTGACGGGCAACTGCCCACGCCAATGATATTGACCATACCGTCGGGCAGAACTTCCCCTACTAAAGCGGCGACCTTCGCGGTGCCAATCTCCAGTCCAACTACCAGTTTTCTGTCCGTCGCCTTGATCATTGTTGTTCTGCCTGTGCCTGATTCTGTTGCTGATTAGATTCCTCCGGAGGCAAGGGAACCCACCCTACTGCCGCTCCTGAGTCATAACGCAAATCAACGTAGCTAATCCGTTTGCCATCGGTTTGCGCCTGCTGCTGTAAAACCGGGTAAAGTTCTACAAAGCGAGCCAAACGTTTCATCGTGTCACCCCTGCCGAGATTGAGCTTAATATCGTTATTAAGCGTCAACTGCCAGGAACGACGAGCGGTCATTGCCGCTTCCTTTAAGGTAAACCGGTCCTTCGCCAACACCTGTGACATGTCACGATATCCCTGCAACACTTCACTCGCGCTGCCTTCCGGGCCTGATAACATGGGTAAAACCTGTTTGCTGGTGCGATCGGCCGGCACGCTGAAGGCATTTCCCTCGGCGTCTACCATATGCTGATCATTCCAACGCGCAATCGGCACATATTCAACCAGATGAATCTTCAATTCATCAGGCCATTGCTTTCTGACACTGGCCTGCTTAATCCACGGCAAGCGTTCAATCTGACTCTGGATGATATTCACATCCTGGGTCATAAAGGTGCCAGGCGCGCCCAGCGCCAGAATCGACTGGCGAATATCATCATTCTTCGTGTAATGGCGCTCACCGGTTAACACCAGTTTTGACAGCGGCAAACGCTGCGCATCTTCCATCCACCCTAACACCACCCAGCCGCTGACCAGCACGGTACACAGCACCGTCAGCAGGAAGAAAATACCTGCAAGACGCGTTCCATTATTGCGACGTGAGGAGGAAGCCTCTTCATCACTGTTTCGCGTGTTCAGCGCAGCCTGCGACATATCAGTCCGCCAACTCCAGAATTCGTACCACCAACTGCGAGAAACTCATCCCCGCCTGACGCGCCGCCATCGGCACCAGGCTGTGGCTGGTCATACCCGGTGAGGTATTCGCTTCCAGCAGATAAAACTGACCATCGCTATCCTGCATGACGTCAATACGCCCCCAGCCTTTACAGCCCAGGGTTGTCCATGCTTTCAGCACTAATGCCTGCAAAATAGACTCTTGTTCGCTTTCCAGACCAGCAGGGCAGAAATACTGTGTCTCATCAGACAGATACTTCGCCTCATAATCATAGAAGGTTCCTGCGGGTTGGATACGAATTGCGGGTAAAATTTCTTCACCCAGTATCGCTACCGTAAATTCCGGACCGCTGAGCCATTTCTCGATTAGAACTTCTTCATCATGCTGAAAAGCCAACGTTAATGCATCCTGTAAAGCGTCATATTCTGACACTTTTGACATTCCCACGCTGGATCCTTCACGGCTGGGCTTCACAATCAGCGGTAAACCCAGCGCGGAAATTTCCGTAACCAGCTCTTTGTTAATGCCTTTTTCAAACTGCGACCGCATCAGCGCGACCCACGGTGCAACGGGTAAACCCGCCCCCTGCCACAGTAACTTGCTGCGCAGTTTATCCATGGAGATCGCCGATGCCATCACACCGCTGCCGGTATAAGGCAAGCCAACCAGTTCCAGTAACCCCTGTAAGGTTCCATCTTCCCCACCACGACCATGCAGGGCGATAAAGACTTTCTGAAAGCCCATCGATTTCAGCAACGTAACGTCGACCTCTTTCGGATCGACCGGATGCGCATCCACGCCGCCTTCACGTAATCCGGCCAGCACAGCCGCACCGGAATTCAGTGACACATCACGTTCAGCAGAGGTACCGCCCAGCAGGACCGCGATTTTATCAGCCATGTTGTTCGTCCTCCTGATTTTGCGGCTTCAATTTGATTTCAGCTAAGGAACGTGCGATTTTGCCGATATTTCCCGCACCCTGCACCAGAATCAAATCATTGCCGGTTAATACCGGCGCCAGCATCTGCGCAACCTGCGCCGGATCGGAAACCAGAATCGGGTCAATTTTACCGCGACCACGAATAGTGCGACACAGCGAACGGCTGTCCGCTCCCGGAATCGGCGCTTCGCCCGCCGCGTACACATCCAGCATCAGTAGCGTATCAACCTGAGTCAGCACATTGGCAAAGTCGTCATACAGGTCACGCGTACGCGTGAAACGATGCGGCTGAAACAGCATCACCAGATTTTTGTCCGGCCAGCCTGCCCGTGCGGCTTTAATTGTCGCGTCCACTTCTGTCGGGTGATGGCCGTAATCATCCACCAGCATTGCCGTACCGGCTTTGCCGTTAACCGGCTCAAGCGGATATTCACCGAGGAAGTCGAAACGACGACCGGTGCCCTGGAAGCTTTCCAGCGCACGCAGGATCGCGTCGTCTGCAATACCCTCTTCCGTCGCAACCGCCACAGCCGCCGCCGCGTTCAGGGCGTTATGGCGGCCTGGCGCATTCAGCGTTACGTGCAGGTCTGACATCCCCTGACGCAGCAGGGTGAAGTGCCCCTGCGGCCCCACCTGCTGATAATCTTCGACGCGTACATCCGCATCATCGCTGAAGCCGTATGTCGTGGTCTGACGGCCCACACGCGGCAGTAGCTCGCGGATCACTGGATCGTCAACGCACATCACCGCACGACCATAAAACGGCAGGTTATGCAGGAAATTAATAAACGTCTGCTTTAAATTCTCGAAGTCACCATGGTAGGTGTCCATGTGATCGGCTTCGATGTTGGTGACAATCGCCACCATCGGTTGTAGATGCAGGAACGACGCGTCGCTCTCATCCGCTTCCGCAATTAAGTAACGGCTATGCCCCAGACGCGCATGCACACCTGCCGCTTTCACCAGACCGCCGTTAACGAAGGTCGGATCCAGTCCTGCTTCAGCGTAAATACTGGAGACCATCGCGGTGGTGGTCGTTTTACCGTGCGTCCCGGCAATCGCGATGCCGTGACGAAAACGCATCAACTCCGCCAGCATCTCCGCGCGACGAATCACCGGGATGCGCGCGTCGTGCGCCGCCACAATTTCCGGGTTATCGGCAGAGATGGCGCTGGAGACCACAACCACGCTCGCATCACGCACGTTTTCCGGGCGATGGTTGAAATAAATCGTTGCGCCCAGGTTCATCAGCTGCTGTGTCACCGGGTTTGGCGCTAAATCGGAACCACTGATCTGATACCCTTCATTGGCCAGAACTTCGGCAATACCGCCCATACCGGCACCACCGATGCCGACAAAGTGAATGTGCCGAACGCGACGCATTTCGGGCACGATGGAACGCAGTTTTGCCAATTGTTGTGTATTCATTCTTTACGCCATTAACTTCAAAAAATTTTGCGGAGCAAAAGGCACCGCTACAATTACACCCGGGCAGCCCGGATCACTTCTGTTGCAACACGCTCGGTGGCATCCGGAATAGATGCAGCGCGGGCACGTTCTGCCATGGTTAACAAATTTTCTCGCGACCACCCGGCCAGGGTGTTAGCGACGGCATCCACAGTAAACTGCGGTTGCTCGAGAATTTTGGCTGCGCCCGCTTTCTCCAGCGGCAGCGCATTCCAGTACTGCTGTCGGTCTTTATGTTGAAATGGCACAAACAGCGCAGGTAACCCGGCGGCAGCAATTTCACTCACCGTTAACGCGCCAGAACGACAGACCACCACATCGGCCCACGCATAGGCAGCCGCCATGTCATCAATAAATTCCGTCACCTTATGCTGCGGTTGTCCCGCGTCGGCATAGGCTTGTTCTACGGTCTGCTGCGCGCCTTTCCCGCTCTGATGCCAGATAGTCACCGCATCGCCCAGCCTGGCGGCAACCTGCGGCAGTGTCTGATTCAGTACGCGAGCACCCTGCGAGCCCCCGACCACCAACACACGAATCGGCCCTTCACGTCCGGCCTGCCGGTCGCGCGGTAGCGGCAGAGCCAGTACGTCTGTGCGCACCGGATTACCGACCACTTCCGCATTAGGGAATGCGCCTGGAAACGCCTGCATAACCTTGGTGGCGATTTTCGCCAGCCACTTATTGGTTAACCCGGCGATACCGTTTTGCTCGTGCAGCACAACGGGAATCCCCAGAGACCACGCGGCCAGACCGCCGGGACCGGAAACATAACCGCCCATCCCCAGCACGACGTCGGGTTTAAAACTTTTCATGATTGCGCGCGCCTGACGCCATGCGTTGAAAATACGCAAAGGGGCGGCCAACAGCGCTTTCACACCTTTTCCGCGCAATCCTGAGATACGGATGAAGTCAATGTCGATGCCATGCTTAGGGACTAAATCCGCTTCCATACGGTCTGCGGTGCCCAGCCAACGAACTTCCCAGCCCTGAGCCATTAAATGGTGCGCGACCGCCAGTCCCGGGAACACGTGTCCGCCGGTACCGCCCGCCATCACCATTAACCGCTTCGCTTGACCACTCATCGTGAACCTCGTGTAAACGCCTGCGCTTTTTCCAGACGCGTTTCATAATCAATTCGCAACAAAAACATGATGGCCGTCGACATAATCAGCAAACTCGACCCACCATAACTGATGAGCGGCAGCGTCAAACCTTTGGTTGGCAACATGCCTGCCGCCGCGCCGACGTTCACCAGTGCCTGAAAACTAAACCAAATACCGATGGAACAGGCCAAAAATCCGGAAAAACGGTGGTCGATCTGCAGCGCTTTACGGCCAATCGACATCGCGCGAAAAGCGACGAAGAATACCATTAAAAGCGCCAATACCACACCGATATAACCCAGTTCTTCCCCAATGATGGCGAAGATGAAGTCCGTATGTGCTTCCGGCAGATACTCCAGTTTCTGTACCGAGTTGCCCAGTCCCTGTCCCCACATTTCACCGCGTCCGAATGCCATCAGTGACTGGGTGAGCTGGTATCCGCTACCAAACGGATCTTCCCATGGATTCCAGAACGAGGTCACACGGCGAATACGATAAGGCTCGGCGAGGATCAGCAGCACAACCGCTGAAATTCCCATGCCGATAATGGCAATGAACTGCCATAACTTCGCCCCGGCCAGAAATAGCATCGCCAGCGTGGTCACGAACAGCACCACTACCGTACCGAGGTCAGGCTGCGCCAGCAGCAGGATCGCCAGTACCAGAATCACACCCATCGGCTTCAGAAAGCCACGCAGGTTATTACGAACTTCATCAACCTTGCGCACCAGATAGTTCGCGAGATAGCAGAACAGCGACAGCTTGGTAAATTCCGCAGGCTGAATACGCAGAGGACCTAATGCGATCCAACGCGATGCCCCGTTCACCGAACTCCCCACCACCAGAACGATCAGCAGCATAATGATCGACGCGATCAGCATCGTGGTGCTGTACTTCTGCCAGAACGCCATGGGCAGACGTAATGTGATCATCGCCAGACAAAATGCCAGAAAAATATAGAGCGCATCGCGCTTGGCAAACAGGAACGGATCGCCCGCCAGACGTTGTCCTACCGGCATGGATGCCGACGTCACCATCACAAAACCGATCGCCGCGAGGCCCAACGTCAGCCACAGCAGTACACGATCGTACATGATCAGACTGTCGGAATCTTTGTCACGCGAGCCCATCACCCAGCCTTTAAGCGCCGCAAAGATCCATCCCAGGATGCCAAATCCCGGCAGACGCGGCAGTCTCAGGCGAGGGAGAGATAAACGCATCAACCCAACTCCTTCGCCAGGCGGGTAAAGACATCGCCCCGTTGCTCAAAATTCTTAAACTGATCGAGGCTGGCGCAGGCCGGAGACAGCAGTACCATGTCGCCTGACTGCAGACGCGGCGTCAGCAGGCGCATTGCCTCTTCCATTGTTTCGGTTTGTTCCGCAATGTCAGGGCGTAACGCCGCCAGTTGCGCACCATCGCGACCGAAGCAGTACAAACGCACACGATCGCCTTCCAGATAGCGGCTCAGCGAAGAGAAATCCGCCGATTTACCATCGCCGCCCAGCAGCAGATGCAGCGTACCGTCAACGTGCAGGCCGTTCAGCGCTGCTTCAGTGCTGCCGACGTTGGTCGCTTTCGAGTCGTTAATCCAGCGCACACCGTTATGCTCCAGCGCTAACTGAAAACGATGCGCCAGACCGGTGAACGTCGTCAGCGCTTTCAGGCTGCTGGCACGCGGTAAACCCACCGCATCCGCCAGCGCCAGCGCCGCCAGGGCGTTGGTGTAGTTATGCTGACCAGAAAGCTTCATCTCTTTCACGTTCAGCACTTTCTCACCCTTCACCCGCAGCCAGGTTTCGCCCTGCTGGCGGTTAAGGTGATAATCCCCCATGTTGACGCCAAAACTCACGCAGCGCTCATCGGCACCACGAATCGGCATCGTCAACGCATCATCGGCATTGACCACGCAGACTTTCGCATTCTCGTAAACACGCAGTTTTGCCGCGCGATACTGCTGTAAACCAAATGGATACCTGTCCATATGATCTTCGGTGACGTTCAGAATGGTGGCAGCCGCCGCCTGCAGGCTGAACGTGGTCTCGAGCTGGAAGCTGGAGAGCTCAAGAACATACAGTTCGCGTTCCGCATCCAGCAGCATCAGAGCAGGCAGACCAATGTTGCCGCCAACGCCGACGTTCACGCCTGCCGCTTTCGCCATTTCACCCACCAGCGTGGTGACGGTGCTTTTCCCGTTCGAACCGGTGATCGCGACAATCGGTGCCTGTGCTTCACGGCAAAACAGTTCGATATCACCCACGATCTCGACGCCCGCATCAGCCGCTGCGCTCAGTGACGGATGCGCCAGGGCGATACCAGGGCTTGCCACAATCAGATCCGCCGCCAATAACCAGTCGTCGTTCAGACTGCCTACATGGCGCTCTACCGCTTCTGGTAACTTATCCAGCCCCGGCGGTGTCGCCCGGGTATCCATCACACGAGGGGTTACGCCACGGGCGAGGAAAAAGTCCACGCAAGAGAGTCCGGTTAACCCCAGACCGATAATGACGACGTTTTTACCCTGGTAATCAGCCATGATTAACGTACCTTCAGCGTTGCCAGGCCAATCAGGACCAGCATCAGCGAAATAATCCAGAAACGCACAATCACGCGCGGTTCCGGCCAGCCTTTCAGTTCATAGTGATGATGAATCGGTGCCATGCGGAAAATGCGCTGACCGCGCAGCTTGAAGGAGCCGACCTGCAATATGACTGACAGAGTCTCCACCACAAACACCCCGCCCATAATCACCAGCAGGAACTCCTGACGCAGCAGCACGGCGATAATGCCAAGCGCGCCGCCCAGCGCCAGCGATCCGACGTCGCCCATAAAGACCTGCGCCGGATAGGTGTTAAACCACAGAAAACCTAAGCCCGCGCCGACAATCGCCGTACAGACGATCACCAGTTCACCCGCATGGCGTAAGTATGGAATATGCAGATAGCTGGCAAAATTCATGTTCCCGGTCGCCCACGCCACCAACGCGAAGCCTCCCGCGACAAAAACGGTTGGCATAATCGCCAGACCATCCAGACCGTCAGTCAGGTTCACCGCGTTGCCGGTGCCGACAATCACAAAGTACGCCAGCAGAACGTAGAACAGTCCCAGTTGTGGCATGACGTCTTTGAAGAACGGCACTACCAGTTCCGTCGCCGGCGTGTCTTTCCCGGCGAGGTACAGTGCGAAGGCGACGCCCAGCGCAATGACCGACATCCAGAAGTATTTCCAGCGCGCGATCAGGCCCTTAGTGTCTTTGCGAACCACTTTGCGATAATCATCGACAAAACCGATGATGCCGTAGCCAATCAACACCACCAGCACGCACCAGACGTACGGGTTTGACGGATACGCCCACAGCAGAACAGAAATGACGATCGCAGTGAGGATCATGATCCCGCCCATCGTCGGCGTGCCGCGTTTGCTGAAGTGAGACTCTGGACCGTCGTTACGCACGACCTGGCCGAAGGAGAGCTTTTGCAGACGGGCGATCATACGCGGGCCCATCCACAATGAGATGAACAGCGCGGTCAGCAGGCTGACAATGGCGCGAAACGTCAGATAGGAAAAGACGTTAAAGCCGGAATAATATTTGACCAAATGTTCGGCCAGCCAAACTAACATGATCCTTTCTCCTGTAATGCGCGTACAACCTCTTCCATGGCGGCACTACGTGAACCCTTCACTAAAATTGTTATGATCTGTTGCTCTGCAATCAGCGTCTGTAGACGTGCGATCAGCGCGGGTTTATCCGCAAAATGTTCGCCGACGCCGCTCGCGTCGCTGATAGCCTTGCTCAGTTTCCCTGAACTCAAGACGCAGTCGATATCTGCCGCTTTCGCCGCCTCTCCGACCTGCACATGACAGGCTTCGCTTTCTGCACCCAGTTCGGCCATATCGCCGACAACCAGCACACGGTAACCCGGCATTTCGGACAGCACCTGTACCGCGGCGGTCATTGACCCGACGTTGGCGTTATACGAGTCATCGAGCAGCAGCTGATTTTCCGCTAACTGGACAGGGAACAGACGTCCCGGTACCGCTTTTAAATTCGCCAGACCGGTTTTAATCGCACCCAACGTTGCGCCAACGGCCATCGATAGCGCCGCCGCAGCCAGTGCATTGGCGATATTGTGACGCCCCGGCAACGGCAGCAGCACATCAATGCTCCCGCCAGGCGTTTGCAGTAAAAATTCAGTGCCATGTGACGTCACATGCACATTGGTCGCCGTGAAATCGCTGTTGGCGGCATTGGGTGAAAAACGCCAGACTTTACGATCGCCGATAATGCTCTGCCAGTTCAGCCAGTCATTATTATCGGCATTCATAATGGCAATGCCGTTTTCAGGCAGACCGGTAAAGATTTCACCTTTCGCTTTCGCCACTCCCGCCAGAGAGCCGAAGCCTTCCAGATGCGCCGCCGCCAGATTGTTAACCAGCGCCGCTTCCGGACGCGTCAGACTGACGGTCCAGGCGATTTCGCCCTGGTGGTTGGCGCCTAATTCAATCACGGCGTAGTCATAATCTTGGGTTAAGCGCAGCAGCGTCATCGGTACGCCGATATCGTTATTCAGGTTGCCGGCGGTATAGAGCGTGTTGCCGCACTGGCTAAGGATCGCCGCCGTCATCTCTTTCACCGAGGTTTTACCGGATGAACCGGTTAATGCCACCACGCGCGTCGGAACCTGCGTGCGCACCCATGCGGCCAGTTCGCCAAAGGCCAGACGAGTGTCTTTCACAATCACCTGCGGTAAATCAATTGCCAGCGGACGGCTGACCAGCAGCGCACCCGCCCCTCCCTCTTTTGCCTGTTCGGCAAAATCATGGGCATCAAAACGTTCGCCTTTGAGCGCCACAAACAGGCAGCCTGGCGTGAGCTTACGCGTATCGGTGGTGACGGCATCGAGGGACAAATCGTCCCCTTTCAGTTCGCCGCCGAGAATAGCGGCAAGTTGGCTGAGCGTTACGCGAATCATGCGATAACTCCCAGCAGACGCGCCGCAGTCACGCGATCGGAATAGTCGAGACGCTGAGTTCCGACAATCTGGTAATCTTCGTGGCCTTTGCCCGCCACCAGCACCACATCGTTGTCTTTCGCCTGCATAATGGCGTTGGTCACCGCTTCTGCGCGGCCTTCCATCACTTTTGCCCGACCAGCGTCCAGCATGCCCGCCAGAATGTCGTCGATAATGGCGCGCGGTTCTTCAGTACGCGGGTTGTCGTCTGTGACCACCACTACGTCCGCGAACTCTTCGGCAATCGCTCCCATCAGCGGGCGCTTTCCTTTGTCTCGATCGCCGCCGCAACCAAAGACGCACCAGAGTTGCCCGGTGCAGTGCAGACGCGCCGCCTGCAACGCTTTTTCCAGCGCATCAGGGGTATGGGCGTAGTCGACAACGACGGTGGTTTTACCCGGTGCGCTAAAGACTTCCATGCGCCCACAAACCGGCTGCAGATGTGCAGCCGTTTTCAGCAGGTCAGCGAGTGGATAGCCCAGCGCCAGCAGCGTGGCCAGCGCCAACAGCAGATTGCTGACGTTAAACGCCCCCATCAGGTGGCTTTCAATCTCCCCTTCGCCCCAGCTTGAGGCAAAGCGGATGGTCGCGCCGCTGTCGTGATAATTCACCTCAACCGCCTTCAGCCAGCGGCCGTGGCAGTTAGGGTTGATATGGTCTTCCATCGAAACGGCCACGGCATCCGGCAGATTTGCCAACCAGCGGCGACCAACTTCATCATCCGCGTTGATAATCGCCTGCCCGCAATGGTGCGTAGAGAAGAGCAGCCATTTCGCGGCTTCGTAATGCTCCATATCGCCGTGATAATCCAGATGGTCGCGGCTTAAATTGGTAAACACCGAGGCGGCGAATTTCAGCGCCGCGACACGATGCTGGACCAGACCGTGGGAAGAGACTTCCATCGCGCATAAGGTTGCGCCCTGTTCGACCAGTCCTGCCAGCGCCTGCTGGACGTCAACAGCCGAGCCGGTGGTATTTTCCGTTGGGATCACTTTACCGAGCAGACCGTTACCGACCGTACCCATCACTGCGCTGGTTTCGCCGAGCAGTTGGCTCCACTGCGCCAGCAATTGCGTCGTGGTGGTTTTACCGTTAGTACCGGTTACGCCAACCAGACGCATATTTTCAGATGGCTCGTGATAAAAGCGGCCCGCCAGTGCAGATAAACGCTCGTTAAGCTGGCTGAGATAAATAACCGGTACGCCGTGCATTTCACGCACTTCACCGTCGGTTGCCTCATCTTTCGCCTCTGCAATAATGGCAGCCACACCTTGCGCTATCGCCTGCGGGATATATCGACGCCCGTCCGCCTGATGACCTACCACTGCCACAAAGAGATCGCCCGACGCAGCCACACGGCTGTCGAGTGTCATCTCTCGCAGTTCTCGCGCAGGTAAACCTGATACCCACGGAGCAAGAAGGTCGCGCAAATTACGATCTGCCACCTGTTCCCTCGCCTTGATTAATTACGAATTCACTTTTTTCGCCCGTTGCCAGCGCATCCGGTTCGATGTTCATGGTGCGCAGAACGCCGCCCATGATGGCACCAAATACCGGCGCGGAAACGGCGCCACCGTAGTATTTACCCGCCTGCGGATCGTTGATCACAACAACCAGCGCGAAGCGCGGCTGACTCGCAGGCGCAACGCCTGCGGTATAAGCAATGTATTTATTGATGTAGCGGCCATCAGGGCCGACTTTTTTCGCCGTACCGGTTTTAATGGCAATGCGATAGCCTTTAATCGCCGCCTTCACACCGCCGCCGCCCGGCAACGCCACGCTTTCCATCATGTGCACAACGGTACGTACGGTCGATTCCGGGAAAATACGCTCACCGGGAACCGGGGGATCAACTTTGGTGATCGACAGCGGACGATAAACGCCGTAGCTGCCAATCGTTGCGTAGACTCGCGCTAACTGTAACGGCGTTACCATTAGCCCGTAGCCGAAAGAGAAGGTGGCCCTCTCTATGTCAGACCACCGTTGTTTTTGAGGATATAAGCCACTGCGTTCTCCGACCAACCCCAAATTGGTCGCCTTTCCTAGCCCAAAACGTGAGTAAGTATCTACTAACGCTGAGGACGGCATCGCTAACGCCAGCTTAGAAACACCGACGTTACTCGACTTCTGTAAAACCCCGGTCAGGGTCAATTCGCTGTAGCGCGCCACGTCTTTGATTTCGTGGCCGTTAATTCGGTAGGGAACAGTATTGAGCACGCTGTTTTCCCGTACTACCCCACGCTGGAGCGCGGTCATCACTACCATCGGTTTGACGGTTGAGCCCGGCTCGAAAACGTCGGTAATGGTACGGTTACGCATCGCATCTTTCGGTGTGCCGCTCAGGTTGTTTGGGTTGTAGGAGGGGCTGTTCGCCATTGCCAGCACTTCACCGGTACTCACATCCACCAGTACCGCGCTCCCGGACTCCGCCTTGTTAAACGCCACCGCATTGTTCAGTTCGCGATAAACCAGCGCCTGTAGACGTTCGTCAATGCTCAGCGCGAGGTTATGCGCGGCCTGACTGTCGGTGGAAGAGATATCTTCAATGACGCGACCATAGCGGTCTTTACGCACAATACGCTCACCCGGTTGACCTGTAAGCCATTTGTCAAAACTCTTCTCAACGCCTTCAATCCCCTGGCTATCCACGTTGGTAAAACCAATGAGGTGAGCGGTCACTTCGCCGGAAGGATAGTAACGACGGGATTCTTCGCGCAGATAAATGCCCGGCAACTTCAGCTTTTTGATGTAATCCGCCATATCCGGGTTGAGCTGACGCGCCAGATAAATAAAGCGCCCTTTCGGGTTGGCGTTGATACGGGCAGCCAGTTGATCAAGAGGGATATTCAGAGCGGTAGAGAGCGCTCTCCAGCGATCGCCAACGCTAACGCCACCAGCGGCATGGACTTCTTTCGGATCGGCCCAGATAGCCTTCACCGGTACGCTGACGGCCAGCGGGCGACCCGAACGGTCGGTAATCATGCCGCGCGAGGTCGCCACTTCCTGTACGCGCAGCGAGCGCATGTCGCCCTGACGCACCAGCATGTCCGGCGCGATAATCTGCAGCCAGGCAACACGCCCCAGCAGGAAACCCAGCGCCAGTAAAATGCAGCCGCACAACAACGCAAAACGCCAACTGATAAAGTTGGCCTGTTCTTCCTGACGTTTTGGTTTTAGCGTTTTTGCCGCTGCTTTCATGCGTCGCGTTTTTCCTTATTTTTGCACTACGATATTTTCTTGTGAGGGATCAACATGCTGCATTTGCAGCTTTTCCGTTGCGATCCGTTCCACCCGGCTATGATCGCCGAGCGCGTTCTCCTCAAGGATCAGGTTGCGCCACTCGATGTCCAGCGCATCACGTTCCAGAACCAGTTGTTCACGTTGCGCGGTCAGTAACCGCGTGTGGTGAGCGGTCGTGACCACCGTCACCGCCGTAACAATGATGCAAATGAACAAGCAGAGTGGCAGCTTCCCAAATCGCAAAAGATCGTCACCGATCACGCCAGGCAAGGCATGGCGCTCGTTGCTTCCAATCGATCCCTTAACTTTGCTGAGGGCTTCTGTCACTCTGCTGATCATGCGTTCGTCCTCTCTGCAATGCGCAGAACTGAACTACGGGCACGAGGATTCTCTGCAACCTCTTCTTCACCCGGCATCAACTTGCCTAATGCTCTTAACTCACGACCGCCCAGTTTTTTGAGCTGCTCTTCCGTCATCGGTAACCCGGCCGGAACCTGCGGACCGCGGCTTTGCTCACGCATAAAGCGCTTCACAATGCGGTCTTCCAGCGAATGGAAACTGATGACAGAAAGCCGCCCACCCGGGGCCAGTACGCTGAGCGAGCTTTTTAGCGCCTGCTCTATCTCCTCCAGTTCACTGTTCACCCAGATTCGCACCGCCTGGAAGGTACGGGTCGCGGGATGTTTGAATTTGTCTTTCACCGGCGTTGCCGCCGCGACCACTTCCGCCAGTTCTTTGGTGCGGGTCATGGGTTGTTCACGGTTGCGCTCAACGATGGCGCGGGCAATACGCTTCGCAAAACGCTCTTCGCCAAAAGTCTTCAGTACCCAGGCAATATCGGCTTCTTCTGCGGTTTGCAGCCACTCGGCAGCCGACTGACCGCGAGTGGGATCCATACGCATATCCAGCGGGCCATCACGCATGAAAGAGAAGCCACGCTCAGCGTCGTCGAGCTGTGGTGAAGAGACGCCAAGATCGAGAAGAATCCCGTCGATCTTACCGGTCAGTTTGCGCTCGCCAACATAATCAGCCAGCGCAGAGAAAGGTCCATGAATGATGGAGAAGCGAGGATCATTGATGGTCTGGGCAACAGCGATCGCCTGCGGATCGCGATCGATTGCCAGCAGTCGTCCCTCTTCGCCAAGCTGCGAGAGAATAAGACGCGAGTGACCACCGCGACCAAATGTCCCATCAATGTAGATGCCATCAGGGCGAATATTCAGGCCGTTTACGGCCTCGTCCAGCAGCACCGTGGTGTGTTTAAAATTTTCCATCATCTTATAGAGACAAGTCCTGCAGGCGCTCCGACAACGTCCCGGTCGCACTCTGCTCTGCGTCGATATCATCCTTGACCTGTTGATACCAGGTCGTTTCATCCCACAGTTCAAACTTGTTGAACTGCCCAACCAGCATCACTTCTTTTGTCAGCCCGGCATGTTGCCGAAGGACGGGCGCGACCAGCAATCGCCCGGCGCTGTCCATCTGACATTCGCTGGCATGCCCCAACAGTAAACGCTGCACGCGGCGCTCTACCGGGTTCATGCTCGACAGACGCGATAATTTTTGCTCGATAATTTCCCATTCAGGCAGGGGGTAAAGCAGCAGGCACGGGTGATGGATGTCAATGGTACAAACCATTTGACCGGCAGCGCTCTCGATCAGTTGATCCCGGTAACGGGTAGGCACAGATAAGCGCCCTTTACTGTCGAGATTGACTAACGTTGCTCCCCGGAACATGCCAGCCTCCCCCCTCATTACCACTTTGCCCCACAAATTCCCACTCAAAGGAGTTTACGGAGCGGAGGAAAAGCTTGTCAAGCAAGTCACAACGCTTACCCAGGTAAAAAACCCAATGTTTACGGCTAATATCAGCGTTGATTAAATTCTGTCCAACGAACGAAGCAAATTAACGTCATGAATATTTGTAAGAAAAAATCCCACAACTCATCACCGTTTTAAAACGAACAATTATTCTCAGGAGGGAATATAAAGTGTCAGTTTGCGACGCGAGCGGCATTTTAAGACATATTGCATCATGAATACAGTCCCTGTTTCGCGCAGCCTACCCCCGCGCCAACAAGCCCGCCGAGTCTTTCGCGTAGCTGCAGTATGAAGTGTTTGTTAATTCGGCAATTCGCCCCAGGCATGTAACAAAATAATACAAAATTAACCTACACTACGTCGCAATATCCCTCCGTCGAACCGTTCCGTTTAAAAAGTGTTTATTTTTCTTAAATTGAGATAATTCTAAGGAATAATCTGGATTATGTTGTGGGTATTGTTGGCAGAGGATTATTCTTGCCGCGCCAGAAGGAGGATTTCTGGCGCAACAATTCAGATAAAGACTAACTGCGGCTCAAGACGCCCCGGCGATAGAGGTTGCGTTTGATACGCGTTAACCCCGGTTTTGGTTTACGCGGCTCATCCAGACTCGCCAGTACGATTTCCAGCACGCGCTCAGCGACATCACGATGGCGCTGCGCCACGGCCAGGACCGGGCACTGCAGGAAATCCAGCAGTTCGTTGTCGCCAAAGGTCGCAATCGCCAGATCGGAAGGCAGTTTACCGTCGCGACGCAGCGTCACATCCATCACTCCCTGCAACAGGGCAAATGAGGTGGTGAACAGCGCCTGGGGCATCGGATGCGTTTCCAGCCATTTTTCAAATAGCTGTGCCGCCGCTTCGCGCTCATAGCTGTTGGCATACAGGAAATTCACTTCGCGCGGGTCGTCTTTCCAGGCGGCCCGGAAGCCCTGCTCACGAAGGAAGCTGACGGACAACTCCGGTAACGCCCCCAAATAGAGCACAGTATCTGCCGGAAACTTACGCAATTCTCCGGCCAGCATTTCAGCATCGTCCTGATCGGCACCCACGACGCTGGTAAAATGCTCCCGATCTAATGCGCGATCCAGTGCCACAATTGGGAAGGAGCCATTGGCCCAGCGCTGATAGAACGGGTGTTCCGGCGGTAACGAGGTGGAGACGATGATCGCATCAACCTGACGCTGTAAAAGATGTTCAATGCAGCGCATTTCGTTATCGGGCTGATCTTCCGAACAGGCAATGAGCAGTTGATAACCACGCTGGCGCGCCTGGCGCTCAAGATAATTTGCAATGCGGGTATAGCTCGTGTTCTCCAGATCCGGGATCACCAGACCGATAGAACGTGTGCGTCCAGCACGTAGCCCGGCAGCCACAGCATTCGGGTGGTAATTATGCTCACGCACCACCGCCATGACTTTTTCGACAGTCTTGTCGCTCACGCGGTATTGCTTTGCTTTTCCGTTAATTACGTAGCTTGCAGTCGTTCGCGATACACCGGCCAGCCGAGCGATTTCATCCAGTTTCACAATTGCCCCTTGCGTAAAATGTACAAACCATAACCATTGTAACGGCATGGGTTAAAATCGGTAACATCTAAGCGCAGAATAGTCACTGCGGCAACCGCTTTTATTCCGGGTTACCACGGATTTCGCAAAAAAATGCCCAACGGAAGACGTTGGGCATATGAATTAACGAAAAGAGAATGATTAGCGCATTATTTTGTCGCCGCGCGATAGTCCCACCACACCGGAACGGGCGACCTCAACGATTTTCGCCACTTCGCGCAACGTCGCCAGAAAAGCGTCCAGCTTATCGCTGGTTCCTGCCAGTTGAACGGTATAGAGACTTGGCGTGACATCAATAATCTGCCCACGAAAGATCTCCGTGTTACGTTTCACCTCTTCCCGACCATAGCCGCTGGCCTGAATCTTCACCAGCATGATTTCACGTTCGACGTGCGCACCGTGCCCGAGTTCGCTGACCCTTAACACATCCACCAGTTTATGCAGTTGCTTTTCAATCTGCTCCAGCACTTTCTCGTCGCCCACCGTCTGGATAGTCATGCGGGAGAGCGTCGGATCGTCCGTCGGCGCGACGGTCAGGCTCTCAATGTTGTAACCCCGCTGAGCAAAAAGACCGATCACGCGTGACAGCGCACCGGATTCGTTCTCCAGCAGTACTGATAATATCCGGCGCATAATCAGGTCCTCTCCGTTTTACTTAACCACATTTCATCCATCCCACCGCCGCGAATCTGCATCGGGTAGACGTGTTCGCTGCCATCGACAGTGACATCGACAAACACCAGACGACCGTTTTTCACTTGCGCCAACGCGTCACTTAGTTGGCTTTCCAGCGCATCAGGGCGAGAAATCTGAATGCCGACATGTCCGTAGGCCTCCGCCAGGCGAACAAAATCAGGCAGCGACTGCATATAGGATTGAGAGTGACGCCCCGAGTAGATCATGTCCTGCCACTGCTTAACCATTCCCAGATAGCGGTTGTTCAGGTTCAGTACCAGCACCGGCAGTTTATACTGCAGCGCAGTCGACAGCTCCTGAATGTTCATCTGAATACTGCCGTCGCCTGTCACACAGACCACCGTTTCCTCAGGCAGCGCCATTTTCACCCCCAGGGCCGCAGGCAGGCCGAAACCCATCGTGCCGAGACCGCCTGAGTTGATCCAACGGCGCGGTTTATCGAAGGGGTAATAAAGCGCGGCAAACATCTGATGCTGTCCCACATCCGAGGTGACATACGCATCGCCGTTGGTCAGACGCCAAATCGCCTCGATGACCGCCTGCGGTTTGATACTCTCACTGTGCGTGTCATATTTCAGGCACTGACGAGCACGCCAGCTTTCTATTTGTTGCCACCAGTCACGAATGTCATCCAGCGGTTGCTGGGCGGATTCCTGCGGCAATAACTCCAGCAACTGCTCCAGCACCTGACGCGCATCACCGACAATAGGGATATCCGCCGTCACCGTTTTGGAGATTGAAGTCGGGTCGATATCAATGTGCAGCACTGTCGCATTCGGGCAATATTTAGCCAGATTGTTCGTCGTGCGATCGTCGAAACGAACCCCGACAGCAAAAATCACGTCAGCGTTATGCATCGTCATGTTGGCTTCGTATGTACCATGCATGCCCAGCATCCCGAGCGACTGACGGTGCGTAGCGGGAAATGCCCCCAGTCCCATCAGCGAAGAGACCACCGGTAGGTTGAGCGTTTCGATGGTCTGACGCAATTGTTCATGACAACCCGCCGTCACTGCCCCGCCGCCAACATAGACAACCGGTTTTTTTGCCGTAACCAGCGTTTGCAGGGCGCGCTTAATCTGCCCTTTATGGCCCGCAGTGGTCGGGTTATACGATCGCATACTGACCGACTCAGGCCAGGAATAAGGCAGTTTTTTGCCGGGATTGAGAATATCCTTCGGCAAATCCACCACCACAGGTCCCGGACGACCGCTCGCCGCCAGCCAGAAAGCCTTTTTCAGCACTTGCGGAATATCTTCCGTCTGCTTAACCAGAAAACTGTGTTTCACGACAGGGCGGGAGATCCCCACCATGTCGCACTCCTGAAAGGCGTCATAGCCAATCAGCGAGGTCGCGACCTGACCGGAAAGAATCACTAACGGAATAGAATCCATATACGCCGTCGCGATTCCGGTAATCGCATTCGTGGCTCCAGGACCAGAAGTCACCAGTACCACACCCACTTCCCCCGTTGCCCGGGCCAGACCATCGGCCATATGCACGGCCGCCTGTTCATGACGGACAAGCACGTGATCGATCCCGCCAACCGTATGCAACGCATCATAAATATCGAGGACTGCGCCCCCGGGATAACCGAATACCTGCTTAACGCCCTGATCAATAAGCGATCGGACGACCATTTCGGCTCCAGACAACATCTCCATGGCTTGCCTCACTGAATGACGATTAACGATGTGTAAACCACCTTAACCGCTCCCCAGGATGCAGGCAATTCTGGGAAAGCGACAAAGACACAGAAAAATAAGGATAAATGAAAGAAAAAAGGCGGAGAAACGGCGAATAAAACTAAATTTCACGCAGGTATTGATAATTAATCGGCTGAAAATGGACACATTCAGCGAATCATCAATTTTTTTGCGGATAGAAAAAAGAACGAGCGTTCAAATTCAGTACAAAATGCCAGAAAATGAATAATAAGCAGGATAAACCGGATAGTTACACCCGGTTTATCTTATTCGAACCTAACGCTTGCAGACGGAAGCTAACAATTCTTCCATCCATTGATGTCCTTTGTCCCGACCAGCAGCTTCATGCCATGAAAGATAACAGGTTCTACTATTCAGTTTTAAAGGCAACGGTAATATTTGGAGATCCAGGGAGGTGGTGAACTCTTCCGCTAACCAGCGTGGGGCAATAGCCACCAGATGCGTTTGTGAAACAACATTAAGAACGCTGATTAATGCCATCCCCTGATAAGCCACACACGCTTGTGCGTCAACGGTGTCATACCAGGGTTGACTAAACGAGTCAAAACGATCGAGTGAAACAACAGCATGTTGTTCATTATAGATGTCGCTTTCCAGCAGTGGTCCGTTAATGCGTGGATGCTTGCGACTGGCGACCAGCACCATTTCGTCGTTAAATAACGGAATACTTGTAAATTCAGGGCGACGGAATTCTTCATAACTAATAACGAATTCAGTTTCCTGATAACGTAATTGGTGTTCGGTGTCCTTATTTAAGGATGACTTAAATTGCACATGAATATTAGGGGCGACTTTTTCAACCCGATTATAAATTAAAGAGGTCAGGATATTATCCAACGGACTGCAAACGCAAAGATGAAAAACGCGCTCACTGCTGCCGGGCTCAAAACCGGAACCGGGCAATTCATTCTGCACTAATTGCAGAGCCTGGCGGACGGAACCGAAAAGCTGGAAAGCCCGCGCGGTAGGTTGGATCCCACGACCATAGCGCACAAAAAGCTCATCATTGAACATCACTTTAAGACGCGCCACGGCGTTACTTACCGCTGGCTGCGACATCCCGAGCGCATGCGCGGCACGGGTGATATTCTGCTCCTGCATTACCGCATCAAATACAGTCAATAAATTAAGATCAACCATACGAAGTTGCGGTTTATCCATCTCAAAATGATGGGGATCGGGTTTATCAACGGTTACTTCTGGCATACTTAACTCCACTGTCACGCTTAACTCCCTTTTTCTTGCCGGAATGCAGAGAAATAATCTCAGAAAATATGATTTACCATGCATATAAAATAAGAAAAAGGGTAGAAATGATATTTCAGAAAACATAAAGGTGCGGAAAGAACATCGTAAAAACTCCGCATTAGTACGGTGCGAAATCCTTCACAGCGTAGCAAATCATAATTTTTAATAACGAAAGCAATATAACCATAAGCAACACCAATAAACAATCATCCAATTCATGAATAACATGTTCGCATTCAATCAAATGTTTATATTACTTACGCGTTAATTCTTAACATTAGCTTATCAATCATCATATTCTCAACAATTATTAATTTATTATTAATTGTCATAAAACATTCAAAATCATATGGATAACTCATTTATTACGATCCTGGCTTGCCAGGATACCGTGACGTCATTTGAAAAAAAGCATGCTTAAATATGTCAAACAGTGAAAAGTGTAAACACCTTCCCGTTTTTTCATCGGCAATAATAGAAAATGTTCAGCACAATTAGCTAAATCAGGACTGCCATTTCCTTCTGCCTGCACCGATGTTTTCGCGGGTGGGGTTGACATCAGTCATCATATCCAGTACCACTAAAAGCATATCGCATTCGCCTGGAGTTGATTTAATGATTCGTATCGCTCGCTTTAACGGTCTACTACTACTAAACGCATCTTCGTTGCGCGGTAGACTGGTGAGCGGCATTCAGCATTAAGTCGTATCCAGTAAGATAAAAAACCCGCGCCGTTGCGCGGGTTTTTTTATGCTCGAAGCAAGGCGCCCTAAAGACCAAGGACCTAAAACATGAGCCAGCAAGTCATTATTTTCGATACCACTTTACGTGACGGTGAACAGGCGTTACAGGCAAGCCTGAGTGTAAAAGAGAAGCTGCAGATTGCGCTGGCCCTTGAGCGTATGGGTGTTGACGTAATGGAAGTCGGTTTCCCGGTCTCTTCTCCCGGCGACTTCGAATCCGTACAAACCATCGCCCGCCAGGTCAAGAATAGCCGGGTTTGTGCGTTAGCCCGCTGCGTGGAAAAAGATATCGACGTCGCCGCGGAGTCGCTGAAGGTCGCCGAAGCCTTCCGTATTCATACCTTTATCGCCACCTCACCAATGCATATCGCCACCAAACTGCGCAGCACGCTGGACGATGTGATTGAGCGTGCTGTCTATATGGTGAAGCGCGCGCGTAATTATACTGATGACGTTGAGTTCTCGTGTGAGGATGCAGGCCGTACGCCTATCGCCGATCTGGCCCGCGTCGTTGAAGCCGCTATTAATGCTGGCGCAAAAACTATCAATATTCCTGACACCGTCGGCTACACCATGCCCTTCGAGTTCGCTGGCATTATCTCTGGCCTGTATGAGCGCGTGCCAAACATCGATAAAGCGATCATTTCCGTCCATACCCATGACGACTTAGGTCTGGGCGTTGGCAACGCGCTGGCTGCGGTCCACGCGGGCGCGCGCCAGGTGGAAGGCGCCATGAACGGGATTGGTGAGCGTGCGGGTAACTGCTCGCTGGAAGAGGTGATCATGGCGATAAAAGTTCGTCAGGACATCCTGAACGTCAACACCCGCATTAACCATCAGGAGATCTGGCGTACCAGCCAGTTAGTCAGCCAGATCTGCAACATGCCGATCCCGGCGAACAAAGCGATTGTCGGCAGCGGCGCGTTTGCTCACTCCTCCGGGATCCACCAGGACGGCGTGCTGAAAAACCGTGAAAACTACGAAATCATGACGCCGGAATCCATCGGTCTGAATCAGGTGCAACTGAACCTGACCTCCCGCTCCGGGCGCGCCGCGGTGAAACACCGTATGGATGAGATGGGCTATAAAGAGAGTGAATACAGCCTGGACAATCTGTACGACGCCTTCCTGAAGCTGGCCGACAAGAAAGGCCAGGTGTTCGATTACGATCTGGAAGCCCTGGCATTTATTGGCAAGCAACAGGAAGAACCCGAGCACTTCCGCCTGGATTATTTCAGCGTCCAGTCCGGTTCTAATGATATTGCCACCGCTTCCGTCAAACTGGCCTGCGGCAATGACGTGAAAGCCGAAGCGGCTAACGGTAACGGCCCGGTCGATGCCATTTACCAGGCAATCAACCGCATTACCGATTACGACATTGAGCTGGTGAAATACAGCCTGTCCGCCAAAGGGCACGGTAAAGACGCTCTGGGCCAGGTGGATATCGTCGCAAACTATAACGGACGTCGTTTCCATGGCGTCGGTCTGGCGACAGACATTGTTGAATCTTCCGCGAAAGCGATGGTGCACGTGCTGAACAACATCTGGCGTGCGGCAGAAGTCGAAAAAGAGTTGCAACGTAAAGCTCAGAACAACGAGAACAACAAGGAAACCGTGTGATGTCGAAGAATTACCATATTGCTGTTTTGCCGGGCGACGGTATTGGTCCGGAAGTGATGGCGCAAGCCCTGAAAGTCCTGGACGCTGTTCGCCATCGATTTGAGATGCGTATTACCACCAGTCGTTATGACGTCGGCGGTGCGGCAATCGACAACCACGGGCAACCGCTGCCGAAGGCGACAGTGGAAGGCTGCGAACAGGCAGACGCCGTTCTGTTTGGCTCCGTAGGCGGCCCGAAATGGGAACATCTGCCGCCTGACAGCCAGCCGGAACGTGGCGCGCTGTTGCCGCTGCGTAAGCATTTCAAACTGTTCAGCAACTTGCGTCCGGCAAAACTGTATCAGGGGCTGGAAGCCTTCTGCCCACTGCGCGCCGACATAGCCGCTAATGGCTTCGACATTCTGTGCGTCCGTGAACTGACCGGTGGGATCTACTTCGGTCAGCCAAAAGGTCGCGAAGGCAGCGGCCAGCATGAAAAAGCATTCGATACCGAGGTGTATCACCGCTTTGAAATAGAACGTATCGCGCGCATCGCATTTGAATCCGCGCGTAAGCGCCGCCGTAAGGTAACCTCCATCGACAAAGCAAACGTTCTGCAAACTTCCATTTTGTGGCGCGAAATCGTCAATGAAATCGCCAAAGAGTATACGGACGTTGAGCTGGCGCATATGTATATCGACAACGCCACCATGCAGTTGATTAAAGACCCGTCCCAGTTCGATGTGCTGCTGTGCTCCAACCTGTTTGGCGATATTTTGTCTGACGAATGCGCAATGATCACTGGCTCGATGGGCATGTTGCCTTCTGCCAGCCTGAACGAGCAGGGTTTTGGTCTGTATGAACCGGCTGGTGGCTCCGCGCCGGATATTGCCGGCAAGAATATCGCCAACCCGATTGCGCAGATTTTGTCGCTGGCGCTGCTGCTGCGCTATAGCCTGGATGCCGATGATGCGGCATCTGCCATTGAACGAGCGGTTAATCGCGCATTAGAAGAAGGTATCCGCACCGGCGATCTGGCCCGTGGCGAAGCCGCCGTCGGTACTGATGAGATGGGCGACATCATTGCTCGCTACGTCGCACAAGGGGTGTAATCATGGCTAAAACGTTATATGAAAAATTATTTGATGCGCACGTCGTTTATGAAGCACAAAACGAAACCCCGCTGCTGTATATCGACCGGCATCTGGTGCATGAAGTGACCTCTCCGCAGGCGTTCGACGGCTTGCGTGCGCACGGACGTCCGGTTCGTCAACCGGGAAAAACCTTTGCCACGATGGATCACAATGTCTCCACGCAGACCAAAGATATCAATGCGTCCGGCGAGATGGCGCGTATCCAGATGCAGGAGTTGATTAAGAACTGCAACGAGTTTGGCGTTGAGCTGTACGATCTGAACCACCCGTATCAGGGTATCGTTCACGTGATGGGGCCGGAACAAGGCGTCACCCTGCCAGGAATGACTATCGTCTGTGGTGACTCGCATACCGCAACCCACGGCGCCTTCGGTGCATTGGCATTCGGTATTGGCACCTCCGAAGTAGAGCACGTGCTGGCAACCCAGACCCTGAAACAGGGTCGCGCCAAAACCATGAAGATTGAAGTCAACGGCACCGCCGCGCCGGGGATCACCGCGAAAGATATCGTGCTGGCGATTATCGGTAAAACCGGTAGCGCAGGCGGCACCGGCCACGTCGTTGAGTTTTGCGGCGATGCCATCCGTGCCCTGAGCATGGAAGGCCGCATGACCTTATGCAATATGGCGATCGAAATGGGTGCCAAAGCCGGATTAGTTGCCCCGGATGAAACCACCTTTAATTACGTCAAAGGTCGTCTGCACGCACCAAAAGGCAAAGATTTTGATGACGCAGTCGCGTACTGGAAAACGCTGCAAACCGACGCCGACGCAAGTTTTGATACCGTTGTGACCTTACAGGCTGAAGAGATCGCCCCGCAGGTGACCTGGGGAACCAACCCGGGCCAGGTGATCGCCGTTACTGACAACATTCCCGATCCGGCATCGTTTACCGATCCGGTTGAACGTGCCAGCGCCGAAAAAGCGCTGGCCTATATGGGTCTGAAACCGGGTGTGCCGTTAACGGAAGTGGCGATTGATAAAGTGTTCATCGGCTCATGCACCAACTCGCGTATTGAAGATTTGCGTGCCGCCGCTGACGTCGCTAAAGGCCGTAAAGTCGCGCCGGGCGTTCAGGCGCTGGTGGTTCCAGGCTCTGGTCCGGTGAAAGCGCAGGCAGAAGCGGAAGGGCTGGATAAGATCTTTATCGAAGCCGGCTTCGAGTGGCGTCTGCCGGGCTGCTCCATGTGTCTGGCCATGAACAACGACCGTCTGAATCCGGGCGAACGCTGCGCGTCGACCAGCAACCGTAACTTCGAAGGGCGTCAGGGTCGCGGTGGGCGTACCCATCTGGTCAGCCCGGCGATGGCCGCCGCCGCTGCCGTTACCGGCCATTTTGCCGACATTCGCCGCATCAAATAAGGAGACTCCCATGGCAGAGAAATTTACCCAACATAAAGGCCTGGTTGTCCCACTGGATGCCGCCAACGTCGATACCGACGCCATCATTCCTAAGCAGTTTTTGCAGAAGGTCACCCGCACCGGTTTTGGCGCGCACCTGTTCAATGACTGGCGCTTTCTGGATGAAAAAGGCCAGCAGCCGAATCCGGAGTTCGTTCTGAACTTCCCTGAATATCAGGGAGCCTCGATTCTGCTGGCGCGTGAAAACTTCGGCTGCGGTTCTTCCCGTGAGCACGCGCCGTGGGCGCTGACGGACTATGGCTTCAAAGTGGTGATTGCGCCGAGCTTCGCGGATATCTTCTATGGCAACAGCTTTAACAACCAGCTGTTGCCGGTGAAGCTGAGCGACAACGAGGTGGATGAACTGTTTAAACTGGTGCAGGCGAATCCGGGTATTCACTTCGAGGTGGATCTGGAAGCGCAGGTCGTAAAAGCAGGCGAGAAAACCTATGTTTTTAACATCGATGCATTTCGCCGCCACTGCATGCTGAACGGTCTGGACAGTATCGGGTTGACGCTGCAACACGAAGACGCAATCGCCAGCTACGAAGAGAAACAACCGGCCTTCATGCGCTAGGCCCGCAATGCCGGATGCGCTGCGCTTATCCGGCCTACAAATTTCTGTAGGTCGGATAAGGCGTTAGCCGCCATCCGGCAATCCATAAATCAAACGTCTTTCACCCGCCCGGTCATCGCCAGCGTCACCAGAGAAATCGCCGCAATCACCCAGTATACCGCGAAGTGACCATAGCTCTGCGCGACGGCCCCCTGGATCACCCCCGCCAGAATGACGCCCGTCGAAATGCTGTTGGTAAATAGTGTCGTCGCCGATCCAGCTCTTCCCGGCATCAGGTCCTGAAACCAGAGCATTCCAATACCGGCAATAATCCCGATAAACACCGCATTAAACAGCTGCAGGATAAGCAGCGCCTGACGGCTATGGAAGAAAATCAGCCCGAGATAAAACAGCACGCCCGCCGCCACAGCGGTAACCATCATTCGTCGCTTGCCAAAACGTTTGACATAGAAGCCTGCAAGGATCATCGCCGGGATTTCCAGTCCCGCGGCGGTGCCCATCAGGATCCCGGCAAGCTTATCCGGTAGCCCAAGCTCTGCGCTAATCCATAGCGGCATATCGATGATGTACATGGTGTTGCAGGTCCACATCAGCGTGGAGGCAATAAACAGCATACGGACGTTTTTATCCTGCCAGCCGCCTGACTGGCTGACCGGCACATCCGCGGGTTGTTCAACGCGGGCGACGGACGGCAGCATAAAGGCAATCAGGATGAAACTGAGCGCAAAAATCGTGGCGGCAATCGAAAACATCACCGTGAAACCATAATTCAGCGCGAGCATAAACGCCAGCGGCGGGCCAATCACCCACGCCAGTGAGAGCTGGGCGCGCATTACCGAACTGAACATCACCACTTCACGCGCCGAGCTGTCGGCATATTCCCGCGCCAGAGCGAACAGTTGCGGCATCGCGGTATTTGCCAGCGACGCCAGCAGGACGCCGCAGGTGATCAGTGTCAGGTAGTGACGATTAAAGGCAAACAACAGCGCATTACCAACGGCCATCAGGCAGCAAAACAGAATCAGCTTGCGGCGGTCTCCCTGGCTGTCGGAACGTTTTGCCAGCGCAAGGCTCACGCCAATCCCGGCAATGGCGTTAACGGTGTAGAATAGCCCCACCCAGAACGGCTGCGCCCCAACCTCGCGACTGAGAAACAGGCTTAGCGTCGGGGCCTGTAGCGCCCCCGCCACGCCCATCATGAATGCGACCAGCATAAACGCCGCGTACACACCGTTGAGACGTCGTCCCATCGTCATTAACCAGAGCATCTGAAATCCTTTCGCGAAAGAATAAAAAAGCCAGCAGATAATACCTGCTGGCGCGGTGATTAACACCAATACTCAGTCACACATGATGTCTGCTACTCCGGGGTCAGGCTGTCACCTCCCATTGCATCAGTTCTTCCAGCATCTTTAAGCGCTGCGGCGCGCTCAGGCAAGCCAACCAGGACAACCCTTCTGTCGCGGCAAAGTACTTCTGATAGAACTGGCGCATAGATGACCCCTTCATAATGCTTCATCGGAATGTATTATTGGCCTAATATAGGGATAATAAAATTGCTGAGTTTTCCGCAGGAGTTCCCCTTTTATGTCTTCTGGCCGTCTGCAACAACAGTTCATCCGCTTGTGGCAATGCTGCGACGGCAAAACGCAGGACACCACGCTTAACGAACTGGCGGATCTCCTGAGCTGCTCCCGTCGTCATATGCGTACGCTGCTCAATACCATGCAGGAGCGCGGTTGGCTGACGTGGGAGGCAGAGGTTGGACGCGGAAAACGCTCACGCTTAACCTTCCTGTATACCGGACTGGCGCTCCAGCAGCAGCGCGCGGAAGATCTGCTGGAGCAGGATCGCATCGATCAACTGGTGCAACTGGTAGGTGACAAAACGGCCGTGCGACAAATGCTGGTTTCCCATCTGGGTCGCAGTTTCCGCCAGGGCCGTCACATTCTGCGTGTACTTTACTACCGCCCGATGCAAAATCTGCTGCCGGGCAGCGCGCTGCGGCGTTCAGAAACCCATATTGCTCGCCAAATCTTCAGCGCCCTGACTCGCGTAAATGAGGAAAATGGGGAACTGGAAGCGGATATTGCCCACCACTGGCAGCAAATTTCTCCCTTGCACTGGCGCTTTTTTCTGCGCCCGGGGATCCATTTTCACCACGGTCGTGAACTGGAAATGGACGATGTGGTGTCGTCACTGACGCGCATTAACGCCTTACCGCTCTATTCCCATATCAGCGAGATCGTCTCGCCAACGCCCTGGACACTGGACATTCACCTTTCGCAGCCCGATCGCTGGCTGCCGTGGTTGCTGGGCCAGGTCCCGGCGATGATCCTGCCACGCGAATGGGAAACCCTGAGCAATTTCTCCAGCCATCCCATTGGCACCGGCCCTTACGCAGTGATACGAAATACACGTAATCAGCTGAAAATCCACGCCTTTGACGATTTCTTCGGTTTTCGGGCGCTGATAGATGAAGTGAACGTCTGGGTACTGCCGGATATCGGCGATGAGCCGAACGGCGGCCTGACGCTGAAAGGTCCCACGGAGGATGAGAAGGCTATCGAAAGCCGCCTGGAAGAGGGGTGCTATTACCTGCTGTTCGATGCCCGTACCCATCGCGGCGCCAATCAGGAGGTCAGAGAGTGGGTTAGTCGCGTACTGTCGCCGAGCAACCTGCTTTACTACGCCGATGAGCAGTATCAGCGCCACTGGTTCCCGGCCTACGGTTTGCTGCCCCGCTGGCATCACGCACGACCGGGCCACGGCGAAAAACCCGCCGGTCTGGAGACGCTTACGCTGACCTATTATCACGAACACATCGAACATCAGGTGATTGCGCAGATCATGAGTCAGCTCCTGGCTGAACATCAGGTAAAGCTGGAAATTCAGGAGATCGACTACGATCAATGGCATGCCGGGGAAATTGAGAGCGACATCTGGCTTAACAGCGCCAACTTCACCCTACCGCTGGACTTCTCTTTGTTCGCGCATCTGTGCGAAGTCCCGCTGTTGCAGCACTGCATTCCGCTGGACTGGGAAGCCGACGCCGCGCGCTGGCGCACCGGCGAGATGAATCTGGCCGCGTGGTGCCAGCAACTGCTCGCCAGCAAAGCGATTGTGCCGCTGATTCACCACTGGCTGATTATTCAGGGGCAGCGCAGTATGCGCGGCTTGCGCATGAATACTCTCGGCTGGTTCGACTTTAAATCCGCGTGGTTTGCCCCGCCAGATCCTTAATCCTTTAGATCTCTTCACGTAATCATTACAATGTGCCGTTCTCAACGGGGTGCTGCGCCAGAGGCGTGGGCTGAGAAAATACCCGTCGAACCTGATCCGGATAACGCCGGCGAAGGGATTTGAGGCTACCGCTCAAAATCCTTTGCCACTCTTCTATTGAGGTGCAAAGTGTTAAAAAAATGTCTTCCTTTACTGGTGCTGTGCGCAGCGCCTGCCTTCGCAAAACCGGTCCTGACCGTCTATACCTACGATTCGTTCGCCGCTGACTGGGGTCCTGGCCCGGCGGTGAAAAAAGCTTTTGAAGCCGACTGTAACTGCGAGCTGAAACTGGTGGCGCTGGAGGATGGCGTTTCGCTACTCAACCGTCTGCGGATGGAAGGGAAAAACAGCAAGGCCGACGTAGTGCTCGGGCTGGATAACAACCTGCTGGAAGCGGCGACGCAAACCCAGTTGTTCGCGAAAAGCGGCGTCGCCAGCGAGGCGGTCAATGTCCCTGGCGGCTGGAAGAATGACACCTTCGTTCCGTTTGATTACGGCTACTTCGCTTTCGTGTATGACAAAAGCAAACTCAAAAACCCGCCGAAGAGCCTGAAAGAACTGGTCGAGAGCGACCAGAAATGGCGAGTGATTTATCAGGATCCGCGCACCAGTACGCCAGGACTTGGGCTGATGCTGTGGATGCAGAAAGTCTATGGTGATAAAACGCCGCAGGCATGGCAGAAACTGGCGGCAAAAACCGTCACCGTCACCAAAGGCTGGAGCGAAGCCTATGGCCTGTTCCTGAAAGGTGAAAGCGATCTGGTGCTGAGCTATACCACCTCTCCGGCGTATCACATCATCGAAGAGAAAAAAGAGAACTACACGGCGGCCAACTTTAGCGAAGGCCATTACCTGCAGGTGGAAGTCGCCGCGCGTACCGCGGCCAGTAAGCAACCTGAACTGGCGGAAAAGTTCCTCAACTTCATGGTGTCACCCGCGTTTCAGAATGCTATCCCGACCGGCAACTGGATGTATCCGGTGGCGAATGTCACTCTGCCCGCCGGGTTCGAACAACTGACTAAACCCGCGACGACGCTGGAATTCACACCAGCGGAAGTAGCGGCCCAACGTCAGACATGGATTAGCGAATGGCAACGCGCCGTCAGCCGTTAATTGCCGGCTGGCTGATCCCCGGCCTTTCCGCCGCCACGCTGATGGTGGCGGTGGCGCTGGCCGCCTTTCTGGCACTGTGGTTCAACGCGCCGCAGGCGGCGTGGTCCTCGCTCTGGCAGGACAGCTACCTGTGGCACGTGGTGCGCTTTTCCTTCTGGCAGGCTTTCCTGTCGGCGGTGCTTTCTGTTGTTCCGGCCATCTTCCTTGCCCGTGCGCTGTACCGACGCCGCTTCCCCGGACGACTGGCCCTGCTGCGCCTGTGCGCCATGACGCTAATCCTCCCGGTGCTGGTCGCGGTGTTTGGTATTCTCAGCGTCTACGGACGCCAGGGGTGGCTAGCCGCAATCTGGCACATGCTCGGGTTGGAGTGGACCTTCTCGCCTTACGGCCTGCAGGGCATTCTGCTGGCCCATATCTTTTTTAATATGCCGATGGCAAGTCGCCTGCTGTTGCAGTCGCTGGAAAATATCCCCGGCGAGCAGCGTCAGCTGGCCGCACAATTGGGTATTCGCGGCTGGCAATTCTTCCGCTTTGTCGAGTGGCCATGGCTTCGCCGTCAAATACCGCCGGTCGCCGCGTTGATTTTTATGCTCTGTTTTGCCAGCTTCGCTACCGTACTGTCGCTGGGCGGCGGGCCGCAGGCGACGACTATCGAACTGGCAATTTATCAGGCGCTGAATTTTGACTACGATCCGGCCCGCGCCGCCATGCTGGCGCTGATCCAGATGGTGTGCTGCCTGGGGCTGGTGCTCCTCAGTCAACGATTGAGTAAAGCTATCGCGCCAGGCACCACGCTGGTTCACGGGTGGCGCGATCCGGACGATCGACTGTACAGCCGTTTAACCGATGCCCTGCTGATCGTCCTCGCACTGCTGCTGTTGATCCCACCGCTGCTGGCAGTGGTGGTCGACGGGATGAATCGCCATCTGCTGGACGTACTCGCGCAGCCTGTTTTGTGGCAGGCGGTGTGGACCTCGCTACGTATTGCGCTGGCGGCGGGTCTGCTGTGCGTGATCCTGACGATGCTGCTGCTGTGGAGCAGTCGCGAACTGCGCGCCCGTCAGCAGTTACTGGCAGGACAAGCGCTGGAGCTGAGCGGGATGCTGATTCTGGCGATGCCAGGCATCGTGCTGGCCACCGGCTTCTTCCTGTTACTCAACAACAGCATCGGCCTGCCGGAGTCCGCCGACGGCATCGTGATTTTCACCAATGCGCTGATGGCCATTCCCTACGCGCTAAAAGTGCTGGAAAACCCGATGCGCGATATTTCCGCCCGCTACACGATGCTGTGTCAGTCGCTGGGAATGGAAGGCTGGCAGCGACTAAAAGTAGTAGAATTGCGGGCATTGAGACGCCCGCTGGCGCAGGCGCTGGCCTTTGCCTGCGTACTGTCTATCGGCGATTTTGGCGTGGTGGCATTGTTCGGCAACGATGATTTCCGCACCCTGCCGTTTTATCTTTATCAGCAAATTGGCTCTTATCGCAGTCAGGACGGTGCCGTCACTGCGCTCTTACTGCTGATCCTGTGCTTTATTTTATTTACCGTTATTGAGACGTTACCGGGGCGAAATGTTAAAACTGACTGATATCACCTGGCTTTATCACCATCTGCCCATGCGCTTTACGCTGTCCGTGGCACGTGGTGAACAGGTGGCGATTTTGGGGCCAAGCGGCGCAGGAAAAAGTACGTTGCTGAATCTGATCGCTGGTTTTCTTACACCTGCCCGCGGCACCTTGCTGATCGAAGGGGAAGACCACACCGCCACGCCGCCGTCACGCCGTCCGGTTTCGATGTTGTTTCAAGAAAACAATTTGTTCAGCCATTTAAACGTTGAGCAAAACATTGGGCTGGGGCTGGATCCTGGACTGAAATTAAGCGCCGAACAGAAAGAGAAACGCCGGCATATCGCGCAACAAATGGGGATCGAGACATTGATGGCTCGCCTGCCGGGTGAGCTTTCCGGCGGCCAGCGCCAGCGTGTGGCGCTGGCACGTTGTCTGGTGCGCGAACAACCGGTCCTGCTGCTGGACGAACCGTTTTCTGCTCTCGACCCCGCTCTGCGCCAGGAGATGCTGACCCTGGTAAGCGATATCTGCCGCGCCCGCCAATTGACGCTGTTGATGGTTTCGCACAGCGTCGAGGATGCGGCGCGCATCGCCTCGCGCTCTGTCGTCGTTGCCGACGGACGCATTGCATGGCAAGGCAAAACGGATGAATTGCTGAGTGGCAGAGCCAGCGCCTCAGCGCTGTTGGGCATCAGGAATCAATAACCCACCACTTTTTGCAGAATATCGATATACACCGGCATCAGCGGGTGGCGGAGCAGCGCCACCAGCGCAACAATCCCAATCCCCAGCACCATCGGTGCCAGCCAGAGCAAACGACCTTTTGGCAGATAGCGCGTTAAGCGGTCCGTCGCGGCTTTTCCGCTGCGCCACAAGCGCCAGCACAGCCAGCCGCCAAGCCACAGCAGGACGGCAGTCGCCAGCAGGAGCCACTTAAACTCGCCGCTTTGCATCCCCGCCGGAATATCAATTGCCGCACCGGCCAGAATCCCGGGCAGAAAATAAAACGGCGGCCAGAGCAGGCAACCAATAATATTTGGCGTGATGAATTTCGCCACCGGCAGGTCCAGCATTCCGGCGACCATCGGCACCAGTGGGCGCGTCGGTCCGACAAAACGTCCCACAAGAATCGTGAACATACTGTGCTGATGCAATGCGTGCTCGGTTTTATCCAACAGCGCCTTGTTCTTTTTCATGAACGACCAGCGATGCAGCGGCTTTTTGAAGCGCCAGCCCAGCCAAAACGAGATCCAGTCGCCAAGCAGACAGCCGATAATCCCCGCCAGCCAGGCATGCCAGAAGTTGAGTTCCCCACTACCAATCAGCGCGCCAAGCCCGGCCATCAGGACCGTTCCCGGTAGAATCAATCCCACCAGCGCCAGCGATTCCAGGAAAGCGACCAGCGCCACGGCAATCAACGCGTACATGGCGGACTGGAGAATGAAGTGTTCCAGAAATGCTTGCATAAGGCGTCCGTCAGATTTACGAAACAGGGATTCTGCTAACCCATCCCGGCTTCGTCAAGGCATCAATTGACTGAATAGTTACAGGTTATGACATCTTCACAGGCACATCATTCACTTTTTCTTCACAACCGGCGCGACGGCATGCTGTAAGGCCAGGCATTTGAGTCATTTCACGGTTTCGTAGTATTCCAGTTCAAGGGCATCCGCTTTTTGGTGTACACAATACCGTTGGTAGTTATCAGCGTAATCATGCTGGTCATGATACACCCACAAACAATTATATTTTACTGAAGGACTTAATTGCTGCAAAAAATCTAATAAACATGCTTTTTTAGCAGTAATATCATTAATATTGCTCCACTTTATGACAACATATGTATGTTGATCATCCAGGTCATAATAATGTTCATATTCAACTTGTTTTGATAGTTGTGGTACATTTTTCAGAATGTCAGGAGTATATAACCAGTAAGAAAGAATATCATCACGGCTGTAATGATGCTCCCCTGACATCAGAGCAAAACAACCAAAGAAGACAATAAAAGGGAACAGAAGTAATGCCAATAATAGTAAAATCCATTTTTTCATGTTCACCATTGCCTCTGTGGTGAGTGAGAGTTAAGAAGAAAAAAAGTGGACGTTCAATGGGAGAGTCAGCATAATTTATCGTATCAGACACTGACACTGAACCATAAAGCTCATGATTTATCCTGTCTTTGTTCTTAAAAAAACCATCGACAGGACTATTATGAAACTGATTATATAATACACCGGAAAATGAACCACTCAGAGGTTTTATATAACTTAACCAGTCTGGAAGAAGTTTTTTGACAGGTTCACCATATTTAAATGGTGATCTCGTCGAAAATAGTTTGGGCGAAAATGCTTTATTCTTAAAAGTACCTATCGGATCATGAGCATCCCATATTTGTATCGCGGTTTCATAGGATACGGGCTTCGCCAGCCAAAGTGGATCCGGGCCAGTTCCAAAAACACGATAAAAACCAACTAAATCAGAAACTAAGTCCTCAATGCTAAAACCACTATCGGTATACCAGTTGAAGAGAATTGAGTCTTGCCATGCTTCAAATCTTTTTGCAGTTCCATACATAATAGTTAAGGCAACCTTTGCCTTAAGGGCAGGAGAAAGGCATGAGCGAACCATAACCTGCGTATGTACACCAGTATGAAAATTCAGGTCAACACCAAATAATCTTCTCCTTACTCCCATTTCCTGGTGATAATTTACCGGGAAGTACCAGCCATTGAATTTTTCATAGTATTTAGCAAATTGTTCTTGTTCCAGTTTTCTCTTTAACGTTCTGGCATCATTCCCCTGCGCATGACCTAAATCAATCCATCCCAGTTCCTCCGTATAAACAAGCCCATAATGTTTTGTTGTGGCAAACATACCATCAGTAATATCCTTACGCTTACTCATCTGATACCTCCTTATATGAGAATTTTTATATCAGATGAAGTTTTACAGAACAAATGCAATGTTCTTATTTTTTATAGCGAGCGATACACGAAATATATCATTCACAACCGGCGCGGAACTCACTCGGGCTGGCACCGGTACATTTTTTAAAAACACGGGAGAAATAGAGTTGATCGTCGAACCCCACATTGCGTCCGACGGTGGCAATCGGCATGCGTGTTGTACTGAGCAGTAGTTTCGCCTGACTGATTCGCTGATCCTCACGCCAGCTCAATACGCTGATACCCAACTGTTGCCGGAACAGGTGAGACAGGCGCGATGGCGACAGGCAGACGTGCTGGGCAACGCTGGCAATATCAAAATGGCTGTCGGCCAGATGATCGCTGATGTACTGACAGGCATCGCGCACGCGGTTATCCATCGGCGGATGCAGCGACGCATTGACCGCTTCCATACGCCGCAGCAGTAACTGTTCCAGCAGGTTGATCGCCAGCAACTCACAGTAGCGACCTTCTCCCTGCCCGGCGCTTATGATCTGGCCGAACAGTTCATTGAAATGTGGCTGGTGCGCCTCGTCCGGACGAAAAAAACCGGTCTGTGCAAAGATCGACGGCCAGGTCAGCCACTCCTGCCAGTAAGCGCGGGGACGAAAGTAAACCCACTGGTGATACCATTCGCTGGCATCCGGGTGGCGTCCATAGTGATGAATTTCACCTGGCGGAAACAGCAAAATATCGCCCGGTCGGCACACAAACTCCCTGCCGTGATTTTTGATCACCCCTTCACCCCGGATCGTGAGGTTAAGGATATAGCCTTTCATCCCCAATGGTCTGTCGATAAAAAAATCCAGATATCCGTTGGCGTCTATCGGCGTTAAACCGGCAACCAGATGCGCGTTAAAGGAGTACCCCGGCAGGAGAGGGTCATTTTGTGGTTCAGCCATAATTTCACGACTCCCGAGGTTCAGTGAGGAAACAAATTGTCCATATTACGCGAGGCGACGTTATTTTCGCCCCGTCTCGCCGCCGCAATGCCATTGGTAGACCATCAACCCCGCTTGTGAAAAGCATTATGTAACAACTCCGAGCGATGACTGCGACAAAAACGGCTAACAAAAGTGTCTATAACTGGAGCAGAAATGTCCACATTGATTATTTGCACAGCGTCACACTTTGCGATGCCATAGCATTTTAATCCATAAGATTAGCGAATCCTGCCTGACGGTTTTTATCCTCACTCACTACTGTTTCTCCATACCCGTATTTCTGGATGGAGTAAGAGGATGGCAATTGCAATTGGCCTCGATTTTGGCAGTGACTCTGTGCGCGCGCTGGCTGTGGAATGCGCCACCGGCGAAGAGATCGCCACCAGCGTAGAGTGGTACCCACGCTGGCAGGAAGGGCGTTATTGTGACGCACCGAACAACCGTTTCCGCCATCATCCGCGCGACTACATAGAATCAATGGAAGCCGCGCTGAAAAGCGTGCTGGCTGAACTGGGCGCGACGCAACGTGCAGAGGTCGTTGGGATTGGCGTCGACAGTACGGGCTCAACGCCTGCGCCAATTGACGCCGATGGCAACGTGCTGGCGCTCCGGGAAGAATTCGCGGAAAACCCCAATGCGATGTTCGTCCTGTGGAAGGATCACACGTCAGTAGAAGAGGCCGAAGCGATTACCCGTCTGTGCCATACGCCGGGTAAGATCGATTACTCCCGCTACATCGGCGGTATTTACTCCAGTGAATGGTTCTGGGCAAAGATCCTTCATGTTACCCGCGAAGACAGCGCGGTTGCCCAGGCCGCCGTCTCCTGGATTGAACTGTGCGACTGGGTGCCTGCTCTGCTTTCTGGCACCACGCGTCCGCAGGATATCCGTCGGGGTCGCTGTAGCGCCGGGCATAAATCGCTGTGGCATGAAAGCTGGGGCGGTCTGCCACCCGCCAGTTTCTTCGACGAACTCGATCCGCTGATTAACCAGCATTTGCAATATCCCCTGTTCACAGACACTTTCACCGCCGATTTGCCGGTTGGGACACTGTGCGCCGAGTGGGCACAGCGCCTCGGTCTGCCGGAAAACGTCGTCATCTCGGGTGGCGCGTTCGACTGCCACATGGGTGCCGTCGGCGCAGGTGCGCAGCCCAATGCGCTGGTGAAAGTGATTGGAACCTCAACCTGCGACATCCTGATAGCCGATAAACAGAACGTCGGTGAGCGCGCCGTGAAAGGCATTTGCGGACAAGTCGATGGTAGCGTGGTGCCCGATTTTATCGGCCTGGAGGCGGGTCAGTCTGCCTTTGGCGATATCTACGCGTGGTTTGGACGCATTCTCGGCTGGCCGCTGGAGCAACTCGCCGCGCAGCACCCGGAACTGAAAGCGCAAATAAACGCCAGCCAGAAGCAACTGCTGCCGGCATTGACCGAAGCCTGGGCGAAGAACCCGTCGCTGGATCACCTGCCGGTGGTACTTGACTGGTTTAACGGTCGTCGTACGCCAAACGCAAACCAGCGTCTGAAAGGGGTGATGACCGATCTGAATCTTGCCACCGACGCCCCGGCGATGTTTGGCGGGCTGATCGCTGCGACCGCCTTTGGCGCACGGGCGATCATGGAATGCTTTACTGAACAAGGCATTGCGGTCAACAACGTGATGGCGTTGGGCGGCATCGCCCGGAAAAATAAGGTCATCATGCAGGCCTGCTGCGATGTGCTGAACCGTCCGCTACAAATCGTCGCCTCCGATCAGTGTTGCGCCCTCGGTGCAGCCATCTTCGCGGCCGTAGCGGCTAACGTGCATACCGATATTCCTGCGGCCCAGCGGAAAATGGCCAGCGCAGTGGAAAACACGCTGCAACCTCGCCCCGAACAGGCGCAACGTTTCGAACAGCTTTATCGCCGCTATCAGCAATGGTCGCTAAGCGCTGAGCAACATTATCTTCCGACTGCCACCCCGGTAAATACCGCGCCGGCTGACCAGGCAACCCTGACTCACTAAGGACACGACAATGACTATTTTTGATAACTATGAAGTGTGGTTTGTAATTGGCAGCCAGCATTTGTACGGCCCTGAAACGCTGCGTCAGGTGACTCAGCATGCTGAGCACGTCGTCAAGGCGCTGAATACCGAAGCCAAACTGCCCTGCAAGCTGGTGTTAAAACCGCTGGGGACCACACCCGATGAGATCACTGCCATTTGCCGTGACGCAAACTATGACGAACGCTGTGCGGGTCTGGTGGTCTGGCTGCATACCTTCTCTCCGGCCAAAATGTGGATCAACGGCCTGACGACGCTCAACAAACCCCTGCTGCAATTCCACACTCAGTTCAATGCCGCCCTGCCGTGGGACAGCATTGATATGGACTTTATGAACCTGAACCAGACCGCGCACGGCGGTCGTGAGTTCGGTTTCATTGGCGCACGTATGCGCCAACAGCACGCGGTAGTGACCGGTCACTGGCAGGACCCACAGGCGCAGCAGCGTATCGGCTCCTGGATACGCCATGCAGTATCGAAACAGGATACCCGTCATCTGAAAGTGTGCCGTTTTGGCGATAATATGCGTGAAGTGGCGGTCACCGATGGCGATAAAGTCGCTGCGCAGATCAAGTTCGGTTTCTCAGTCAACACCTGGGCAGTCGGCGATCTCGTGCAGGTGGTCAATTCCATCAGCGACGGTGACATTAACGCCCTGATTGATGAATACGAAAGCAGCTATACCCTGACCGCCGCCACGCAGGTTCACGGCGATAAACGCCAGAACGTGCTGGAAGCGGCGCGTATCGAGTTGGGCATGAAGCGCTTTCTGGAACAGGGCGGCTTCCATGCCTTCACCACCACCTTTGAAGATTTACACGGTCTGAAACAGCTTCCGGGTCTGGCCGTACAGCGCCTGATGCAGCAGGGCTATGGCTTTGCCGGCGAAGGCGACTGGAAAACCGCCGCTCTGCTTCGCATCATGAAAGTGATGTCAACCGGTCTGCAGGGCGGCACCTCTTTTATGGAGGATTACACCTATCACTTCGAAAAAGACAACGATCTGGTACTCGGCTCCCATATGCTGGAAGTCTGCCCGACCATCGCCGTGGAAGACAAACCAATCCTTGACGTCCAGCATCTCGGTATTGGCGGTAAAGACGCCCCTGCCCGCCTGATTTTCAACACCCAAACGGGTCCGGCGATCGTTGCCAGCCTGATCGACCTCGGCGATCGCTATCGTCTGCTGGTCAACTGCATCGACACCGTGAAGACCCCGCACTCGCTACCGAAACTGCCCGTCGCGAACGCGCTGTGGAAAGCGCAGCCGGATCTGCCGACCGCGTCTGAAGCGTGGATCCTCGCCGGCGGCGCGCATCATACCGTCTTCAGTCATGCGTTAGATCTGAACGACATGCGCCAATTCGCCGAAATGCACGATATCGAAATCACCGTGATTGATAACGATACGCGCCTGCCCGCCTTCAAGGACGCACTGCGCTGGAACGAAGTGTATTACGGCTTTAAACGTTAAGCGAATAGTTGCCTGATGGCGCTTTGCTTATCAGGCCTACATCTCTGCGTAGGCCTGATAAGGCGTTTACGCCGTCATCAGGCAGGGAGAAAAACATGCTAGAAGATCTCAAACGTCAGGTGCTGGAAGCGAATCTGGCGCTGCCAACGCACAACCTGGTCACCCTCACCTGGGGGAACGTCAGCGCGGTCGATCGCGAGCGCGGCGTCTTTGTGATTAAACCTTCCGGCGTCGATTACAGCGTGATGATCGCAGAAGATATGGTGGTTGTCAGCATCGCGACGGGTGAAGTGGTTGAAGGTAAGAAAAAGCCGTCGTCCGATACGCCGACGCACCGTCTGCTGTACCAGGCTTTTCCCACTATTGGCGGTATCGTGCATACCCATTCGCGCCACGCAACCATCTGGGCGCAGGCCGGACAGTCTATTCCGGCAACGGGGACGACGCACGCCGACTATTTCTATGGCGCCATTCCCTGCACCCGCAAAATGACCGACAGCGAAATCAACGGCGAGTATGAATGGGAAACCGGCAACGTGATTGTCGAAACGTTTGCAAAACAGGGCATCGACGCCGCACAGATGCCAGGGGTGCTGGTGCATTCACACGGTCCCTTCGCATGGGGGAAAAACGCCGAAGACGCCGTGCATAACGCCATTGTCTTAGAAGAGGTCGCCTATATGGGCATATTCTGCCGCCAGCTCGCGCCGCAATTACCGGATATGCAGCAGACGCTGCTGGATAAACATTACCTGCGCAAGCACGGGGCGAAAGCCTATTACGGGCAGTAGCCGCGTCAATAACTGTATAAAACCCCAGCAAAACACGTTGAACCAGGCTATAATCATGCCTGGTTTTTTTGATGGATAAACAGCGTGGCGCAGGCAGGTTTTATCTTAACCCGGCACTGGCGGGATACATCGCAGGGAACAGAAGTCGCCTTCTGGCTGGCAACAGACAGCGGGCCTTTGCAGGTCACGCTTGCGCCGCAGGAATCCGTTGCGTTTATCCCCACCGCGCTTACCGCTCGCGTCACGTCGCTATTAAGCAGTGAAAATGGCTACCGCCTGACGCCGCTCAACCTCAAGGATTTTCATCGTCAGCCGGTTTCTGGTCTTTACTGCCGTTCGCATCGCCAGCTGATGCGTCTGGAAAAGCTGTTGCGTGAGAACGGCGTGACGGTTTATGAGGGCGATGTGCGCCCGCCAGAGCGCTACCTGATGGAACGCTTTATCACCTCGCCAGTGTGGGTTGAAGGTGAGAGCCGCAACGGGGCGATCGTTAACGCGCGATTAAAACCCCATCCCGACTATCGTCCGCCGCTCAAGTGGCTTTCTCTGGACATTGAGACCACCCGCCACGGAGAACTGTACTGCATTGGGCTTGAAGGCTGCGGGCAGCGCGTTGTCTATATGCTCGGCCCCGAAAATGGCGAAGCGTCAACGCTCGACTTCCAGCTTGAGTACGTCAACAGTCGCCCACAACTGCTGGAAAAGCTGAACGAATGGATTGCCCGCCACGATCCCGACCTCATCATCGGCTGGAATCTGGTGCAGTTCGACCTGCGCGTGTTGCAAAAACATGCTGAGCGCTACCGTATCCCGCTGCGTTTTGGCCGCGATAACAGCGAACTCGAGTGGCGTGAGCACGGTTTTAAAAACGGCGTTTTTTTCGCCCAGGCCAGGGGTCGGCTGATTATTGACGGTATTGAAGCGCTGAAATCTGCCTTCTGGAATTTCTCGTCGTTTTCGCTGGAGACCGTTTCGCAGGAACTCCTCGGAGAAGGCAAATCGATCGATAATCCATGGGATCGCATGGATGAGATCGACAGGCGTTTTGCCGAGGATAAACCCGCACTCGCCACGTATAATCTGAAAGATTGTGAGCTGGTGACGCGGATCTTTCATAAAACCGAGATCGTGCCGTTCCTGTTAGAGCGTTCCACGGTCAATGGATTACCTGTCGATCGTCACGGCGGTTCGGTCGCCGCCTTCGGCCATCTCTATTTTCCGCGCATGCACCGCGCCGGGTACGTCGCGCCAAACCTCGGTGAAGTCCCGCCTCACGCCAGCCCCGGCGGTTATGTGATGGATTCGCGTCCAGGATTATATGATTCCGTGCTGGTACTGGATTACAAAAGCCTGTACCCCTCGATCATTCGCACTTTTTTGATCGACCCTGTCGGTCTGGTGGAAGGGATGGCACACCCGGATCCCGAACACAGTACCGAAGGATTCCTCGACGCCTGGTTCTCGCGGGAAAAACACTGCCTGCCGGAGATCGTGACGAACATCTGGCACGGTCGCGACGACGCCAAACGACACGGCAACAAACCGCTTTCTCAGGCGTTGAAGATCATCATGAATGCCTTTTACGGCGTGCTCGGCACAACGGCCTGCCGTTTCTTTGATCCACGTCTGGCCTCGTCGATCACCATGCGCGGTCACGCGATCATGCGCCAGACCAAAGCGCTCATTGAAGCCCAGGGGTATGACGTGATTTATGGCGACACTGACTCCACCTTCGTCTGGCTAAAACGCGCTCATACGGAAGAGGAAGCCGCGAAAATTGGCCGGTCATTAGTGGAGCACGTCAACACCTGGTGGGCACAGTCGCTCCAGGAGAAGAACCTCACCAGCGCACTGGAGCTGGAGTATGAAACGCATTTCTGCCGTTTTCTGATGCCCACCATCCGTGGCGCGGATACCGGCAGTAAAAAACGCTACGCGGGCCTGATTCAGGAAGGAGAGCGCCAGCGGATGGTGTTTAAAGGTCTGGAAACCGTGCGTACCGACTGGACGCCGCTGGCGCAACAGTTTCAGCAGGAGTTGTACCTGCGCATTTTTCGTCACGAGCCGTATCAGGATTACGTACGCGACACCATTGCCCGGCTGATGGCAGGTGAACTGGACGATCGTCTGGTCTATCGCAAGCGTCTGCGTCGACCATTGAGCGAGTACCAGCGCAACGTGCCGCCGCACGTGCGTGCCGCCAGGCTAGCCGACGAAGAAAACCTGAAACGGGGACGTGCGGCGCAGTACCAGAACCGCGGCACCATCCACTATGTCTGGACCCTGAACGGCCCGGAGCCGAGGGATTATCAACACTCGCCGCTGGATTATGAACACTACCTGACGCGTCAGCTTCAGCCCGTCGCGGAAGGAATTCTTCCCTTCATTGATGATAACTTTGCTACACTACTGACAGGCCAATTAGGGTTATTTTGACGCGTGACGAATCCATCGCCATCCATTACCATAGCGCCCTTTCCATTCCTGGACCCAATAATACTTGCTGCCATCTTTTTTCCTGGCAGAGGGTGATTATTGCCTGAATTAAAGAAATAGAGCCGAACAAATATGCCTTTTACACTTGGTCAACGCTGGATCAGCGATACAGAAAGCGAACTGGGACTTGGAACCGTTGTCGCCATGGATGCGCGCACCGTCACTTTGCTTTTCCCCTCCACCGGTGAAAACCGTCTGTATGCACGCAGTGACTCCCCCGTGACCCGCGTGATGTTCAACCCTGGCGACACCATTACCAGTCATGAAGGCTGGCAGCTGCAAATCGATGAAGTAAAAGAAGAAAACGGTTTGCTTGCCTACATTGGTACCCGTCTTGATACCGAAGAAGCTGGCGTAACGCTGCGTGAAGTTCTGCTCGACAGTAAGCTGGCTTTCAGTAAACCGCAGGATCGTCTCTTTGCCGGTCAGATTGACCGTATGGACCGGTTTGCGCTGCGCTATCGCGCACGTAAATTTCAGAGCGAACAGTACCGTATGCCGTGGAGCGGTCTGCGCGGGCAGCGCACCAGTCTGATCCCTCACCAGTTGAACATTGCCCATGACGTGGGTCGTCGCCATGCGCCGCGCGTACTGCTGGCAGATGAAGTGGGTCTGGGGAAAACCATTGAAGCCGGGATGATCCTGCATCAGCAACTGCTTTCCGGCGCGGCTGAACGCGTGCTGATCATTGTGCCGGAAACCTTGCAGCATCAGTGGCTGGTCGAAATGCTGCGCCGTTTTAACCTGCGTTTCGCCCTGTTTGACGACGAACGCTACGCAGAAGCGCAGCACGATGCGCTGAACCCGTTTGACACCGAGCAACTGGTTATCTGTTCACTGGATTTCGCCCGCCGCAACAAACAGCGCCTGGAACATCTGTGTGATGCCGAGTGGGATCTGCTCGTTGTCGATGAAGCCCATCACCTTGTGTGGAGCGAAGAGACGCCAAGCCGCGAGTACCTGGCGATTGAACAACTGGCAGAACGTGTGCCAGGCGTACTGTTGCTGACCGCTACCCCGGAACAACTGGGTATGGAAAGCCACTTTGCGCGTCTGCGCCTGCTGGATCCCAATCGCTTCCACGATTTCGCACAATTTGTTGAAGAGCAGAAAAACTACCGTCCGGTTGCCGACGCCGTCGCCATGCTGCTGGCCGGAAACAAACTCAGCAATGAAGAGCTCAACATGCTGGGGGAACTGATCGGCGAACAAGATATAGAGCCGCTGCTGCAAACCGCGAACAGTGATCGCGACGGTGCGCAGAACGCGCGTCAGGAACTGGTCTCCATGCTGATGGACCGTCACGGCACCAGTCGCGTGCTGTTCCGTAACACCCGTAACGGCGTAAAAGGTTTCCCGAAACGCGAACTGCACACGATTAAGCTGCCGCTGCCGACGCAGTATCAGACTGCCATTAAAGTGTCCGGCATTATGGGTGCCCGCAAAAACGCCGAAGACAGAGCGCGCGATATGCTCTATCCGGAACAGATTTATCAGGAATTTGAAGGTGATACCGGCACCTGGTGGAACTTCGACCCGCGCGTTGAATGGCTGATGGGCTACCTGACCAGCCATCGCTCGCAGAAAGTGCTGGTGATCTGCGCGAAAGCGACAACCGCCCTGCAACTGGAGCAAGTGCTGCGCGAACGTGAAGGTATCCGCGCCGCCGTTTTCCACGAAGGCATGTCGATTATCGAGCGCGACCGTGCTGCCGCCTGGTTTGGTGAAGAGGACAGCGGCGCACAGGTGCTGTTGTGTTCAGAAATCGGTTCGGAAGGACGTAACTTCCAGTTTGCCAGCAACCTGGTGATGTTCGACCTGCCGTTTAACCCGGATCTGCTGGAACAGCGTATTGGCCGTCTCGACCGTATCGGCCAGGCGCACGATATCCAAATCCACGTCCCCTATTTAGAGAAAACGGCCCAGTCGGTGCTGGTTCGCTGGTATCACGAAGGTCTGGATGCATTCGAACATACCTGCCCGACTGGTCGCGCCATCTATGACACGGTCTACAGCAACCTGATCAACTATCTGGCGGCACCCGAAGAGACCGATGGCTTTGATGAGCTGATCAAAACCTGTCGCGAACAGCATGAAGCACTGAAGGCTCAACTGGAACAGGGCCGCGACCGTCTGCTGGAGATCCACTCCAACGGCGGTGAAAAAGCGCAACAACTGGCTGAAAGTATCGAAGAGCAGGACGACGACACAAGCCTTATCGCCTTTGCCATGAACCTGTTTGATATCGTGGGAATTAACCAGGACGATCGCGGCGAAAATCTGATTGTGCTGACCCCATCCGATCACATGCTGGTTCCGGATTTCCCGGGCCTGCCGGAAGACGGCTGCACCATTACCTTTGAGCGTGACGTGGCGCTGTCGCGTGAAGATGCCCAGTTTATTACCTGGGAACACCCGCTGATCCGTAACGGTCTGGACCTTATCCTCTCTGGCGATACCGGCAGCAGCACCATATCATTGCTGAAAAACAAAGCCTTACCGGTTGGAACGCTGCTGCTGGAACTGGTGTATGTCGTTGAAGCGCAGGCGCCGAAACAGCTTCAGCTCAACCGCTTCCTGCCGCCGACTCCGGTTCGTATGCTGCTGGATAAAAACGGTAATAACCTCGCCGCGCAGGTGGAGTTTGAAACCTTTAACCGCCAGTTGAGCGCCGTTAACCGTCACACCGGCAGCAAGCTGGTTAACGCGGTGCAGCAGGATGTTCATGCGATCCTGCAGCTGGGTGAGGCGCAGGTTGAAAAGTCAGCCCGTGCCCTGATTGACGCTGCGCGTAATGAAGCGGATGAAAAACTGTCTGCCGAACTGTCACGCCTGGAAGCGCTGCGCGCCGTCAATCCTAACATTCGTGATGACGAACTCGCGGCGATTGAGAGCAACCGTCAGCAGGTGTTGGAAAGCCTGAATCAGGCGGGATGGCGTCTGGATGCGCTGCGTCTTATCGTCGTCACGCATCAGTAACGGAGTCGAATATGGGGATGGAAAACTACAATCCGCCGCAGGATCCCTGGCTGGTGATCCTGTATCAGGATGAGCACATTATGGTGGTCAACAAGCCGAGTGGCCTGTTGTCTGTGCCGGGGCGTCTTGAAGAACATAAAGACAGCGTGATGACGCGTATTCAACGCGACTATCCTCAGGCGGAATCTGTGCATCGTCTGGATATGGCGACCAGCGGCGTGATTGTAGTGGCCCTCACCAAAGCGGCAGAACGGGAGTTGAAGCGTCAGTTTCGCGAGCGCGAGCCGAAAAAACAGTATGTGGCGCGGGTATGGGGACATCCCGCTCCCGCAGAAGGACTGGTGGATTTACCGCTGATCTGCGACTGGCCGAATCGCCCGAAACAAAAAGTGTGTTATGAAACCGGCAAAGCGGCGCAGACTGAATATGAAGTGGTAGAGTTTGCGGCAGATAACACCGCGCGGGTGGTGTTGAAGCCCGTCACCGGGCGTTCACATCAACTGCGCGTCCATATGCTGGCGTTAGGCCACCCGATCCTCGGCGACCGTTTTTATGCGCCGCCCGACGCGCTGGCAATGGCCCCCCGACTTCAGTTGCATGCCGAAATGCTGACCATCACCCATCCCGCCTACGGCAACAGCATGACGTTTAAAGCGCCGGCGGATTTCTAACAATAATGCCTGTTGGCGCTACGCTTATCAGGCCTACGTTCGGGCATTGTGGGCCGGATAAGACGCGTTGCGTCGCCATCCGGCAAAACCATTATTTAAAGCCTTTCTGTTCTTTGATCAGCTCGTAAGCCTTCTGAATTTCCTGCGCTTTTTGCTTCGCCATCTCCATCATTTCGGGTGGCAGACCTTTCGCCACCAGCTTATCCGGATGATGCTCGCTCATCTGCTTACGGTAAGCGCGCTTAATGGTCGTCGCATCGTCGGTGGGTTTAACCCCCAGTACGTTGCAGGCATCCTCCAGCGTCGGGCCGCGCTGCGCCTGCTGCCAGCCGCTGCCGCCGGACTGCTGCTGATAACCACCACCAAACTGCGCGCCCCCCTGCATCATACGCAGGAACTGATCGAACTGAGTACGGGAAATGCCCAGTTCTTCGGCAATCACATACAGCACTTCGCGCTCGTTGGGATGTAGTGAACCGTCAGCAAACGCCGCCTGAATCTGAATTTCGAGAAACATGCGGATAAGATCGAAACGACCAAAACAGACGCTACGAAACTGGCGCATTTTTTCACGTAACGGGTAATTATCTGATTTTCCGATGCGGAACGCATTTTGCGCAGCCGATCGTGATTCACCGTGTAAATTCATCCTGTCCATCAGCACATTAGCGACATGGATATCCGCTTCGGTGACGCGCCCTTTCGATTTGGTTAAGTGCCCCATCACCTCAAAGGTGGTGGCAAAAAACAGCGCCTGACGCTCACGCTGGTTGGCAAACCACGCCATTTTCCGGCTGCGGGCCTTATCGAACATGTGGCCGATCAACAGCCCCAGAACCACGCCCCAAAAGCCGCCGCCCATGAGCAGTGCCATGGCCACGCCAATTATTTTTCCCCAGTACTGCATAGACTCCCCAATTTGTCTCACTCCCGGTGAGGTCAGGTCCCACAAAATAAGCGGCTTTTTACGATCTTCCCGCTACGGTCAATTGTGGGACATCGCCTATAATTTGCATTATCATACCTGTCATTCACAGCCGTGACTAACACCACAGACGCTATAGCGGCAGGATTAACACTAGCGCTAAGAACATGAGTAAGTTAGGCTGTGGCGGTTTGTCACGCGCGACGCTACTGATGATGGAACAATAAAATACAACGTATGAAAAAACGTATTCCCACCCTCCTGGCCACCATGATTGCCACAGCCCTTTACAGTCAACAGGGTCTGGCAGCCAGTCTCGCCTCACAATGTATGTTAGGCGTGCCAAGCTATGACCGTCCTCTGGTGCAGGGCGAGACAAATGAACTCCCCGTCACGATTAATGCCGATCACGCGAAAGGGAATTACCCCGATGATGCGGTGTTTACCGGCAATGTGGACATCATGCAGGGCAACAGTCGCCTACAGGCCGATGAGGTTCAGCTTCATCAGAAAGAGGCGCAGGGTCAGCCTGAGCCCGTGCGCACCGTCGACGCGCTCGGCAACGTTCATTACGATGACAACCAGGTTATCCTGAAAGGGCCGAAGGGTTGGGCGAACCTGAACACCAAAGATACCAACGTCTGGGAAGGTGACTACCAGATGGTGGGCCGTCAGGGGCGTGGTAAAGCCGACTTAATGAAACAGCGTGGTGAGAACCGCTATACCATTCTTGAGAACGGGACCTTCACCTCCTGTCTGCCGGGTTCGGATACCTGGAGCGTCGTTGGTAGCGAAGTGATCCATGACCGCGAAGAACAGGTCGCAGAAATCTGGAACGCCCGCTTTAAGCTGGGTCCGGTTCCTGTTTTTTACAGTCCGTATTTGCAGTTGCCGGTGGGGGATAAACGCCGCTCCGGTTTCTTGATCCCGAACGCCAAATATACGTCGAAGAACTATTTTGAGTTCTATCTGCCATATTACTGGAACATCGCGCCAAACATGGATGCGACCCTGACGCCGCACTATATGCACCGTCGTGGCGGGGTGATGTGGGAGAACGAATTCCGTTACCTGAGTCAGGCGGGTGCCGGTATAATGGAGTTCGACTATCTCAATTCCGATCGCGTCTACAGCGATGAACATCCGAAAGACGACAACTCACGCCGCTGGTTGTTTTACTGGCAACATTCAGGCGTGATGGACCAGGTGTGGCGCTTCAACGTCGACTACACCAAGGTCAGCGACTCCACATACTTTAATGATTTCGATAACAAGTACGGTTCCAGTACCGACGGTTATGCCACACAGAAATTCAGCGTTGGCTACGCGGTACAGAACTTTGACGCGACGGTTTCAACCAAGCAGTTCCAGGTGTTCGATACGGCAAACAGCAACAGCTATTCTGCGCAGCCGCAGTTAGACGTCAACTTCTATCAGAACGATCTGGGTCCTTTCGATACCCGTATTTACGGTCAGGCCGTGCATTTTGTGAATACCAATGACAACATGCCGGAAGCAACGCGTCTGCACCTGGAGCCGACCATCAACCTGCCGCTGTCGAATCAGTGGGGCAGCGTCAACACCGAAGCAAAGCTGCTGGCGACCCACTATCAGCAGACCAATCTGAAATGGTATAACGCCAACTATGCGACAGATCTTGATGATTCCGCCAACCGCGTAATGCCGCAGTTTAAAGTCGACGGCAAGATGGTGTTTGAACGTGATATGAATATGCTCGCGCCGGGTTACACCCAGACGCTGGAGCCGCGCGCGCAGTATCTGTATGTGCCGTATCGCGACCAGAGCAGCATTTACAACTACGACTCTTCCCTGCTGCAATCTGACTATACCGGCCTGTTCCGCGATCGTAGCTATGGCGGCCTGGACCGTATTGCTTCCGCTAACCAGGTCACGACTGGCGTCACATCTCGCGTATATGATGACGCGGCGGTTGAACGTTTTAACGTTTCTGTTGGTCAAATCTACTATTTCACGGAGTCTCGCACTGGCGATGACAATATCCAATGGGAGAAAGATGACCAAACGGGTTCACTGGTATGGGCAGGAGATACCTACTGGCGTATTTCGGAACGCTGGGGTCTGCGCGGCGGTATTCAGTACGACACCCGTCTGGATAGCGTCGCCACCAGTAGCTCCAGTATTGAATACCGTCGTGATGAAGATCGTCTGGTGCAGTTGAACTATCGTTACGCCAGCCCGGAGTATATTCAGGCGACGTTGCCAGCAAGATATTCTACAGCAGAACAGTACAAGAACGGGATCAACCAGGTCGGTACCGTTGCCAGTTGGCCGATCGCTGACCGCTGGTCCATTGTTGGTGCTTACTACTACGATACCAACGTGAACAAAGCTGCCGACCAGATGTTAGGCGTGCAGTACAACTCCTGCTGTTATGCCATTCGCGTCGGTTACGAGCGTAAGCTGAACGGTTGGGATAGCAATAAAGAACACGCGGTATATGACAACGTGATTGGCTTTAACATCGAACTTCGTGGCCTGAGCTCCAACTATGGCCTCGGCACGAAAGAGATGTTGCGTTCCAACATTTTGCCGTATCAAAACTCTTTGTGATCTGATTGATTTACCACGTAATCCGCAGTGCGGTTAATTGAAATGGAAAAAGTATGAAGAACTGGAAAACGCTGCTTCTCGGTATCGCCATGATCGCGAATACCAGTTTCGCTGCCCCGCAGGTAGTCGATAAAGTCGCAGCCGTCGTAAATAACGGTGTCGTACTGGAAAGCGATGTTGATGGCCTGATGCAGTCTGTCAAACTGAACGCCAACCAGGCAGGTCAACAACTCCCGGACGATGCTACGTTGCGTCATCAGATCCTGGAACGTCTGATCATGGATCAGATTGTCCTGCAGATGGGTCAGAAGATGGGCGTAAAAATCTCTGACGAACAGCTTGATCAGGCAATTGCCAATATCGCAAAACAGAACAACATGACGTTGGATCAGATGCGCAGCCGTCTGGCTTACGATGGTCTGAGCTACTCAACCTATCGTAATCAGATCCGTAAAGAGATGATCATCTCTGAAGTGCGCAATAACGAAGTGCGCCGCCGCGTGACGATCCTGCCGCAGGAAGTCGACGCGCTGGCGCAGCAGGTTGGCAATCAAAATGATGCCAGTACTGAGCTGAACCTGAGCCACATCCTGATCCCACTGCCAGAAAACCCAACGTCTGACCAGGTGAACGAAGCGGAATCCCAGGCGCGTTCCATTGTTGATCAAGCCCGTAACGGCAACGACTTCGGAAAACTGGCGATCACCTATTCTGCCGATCAGCAGGCGCTGAAAGGCGGCCAGATGGGTTGGGGCCGTATTCAGGAACTGCCGGGCATTTTTGCCCAGGCACTGAGCACCGCGAAGAAAGGCGACATTGTTGGCCCGATTCGTTCCGGTGTCGGTTTCCATATCCTGAAAGTGAACGATATGCGCGGCCAGAGCCAGAGCATCTCCGTGACCGAAGTGCATGCTCGTCATATTCTGCTCAAGCCGTCGCCGATCATGACCGATCAGCAGGCGCGTCTGAAGCTTGAACAGATCGCAGCAGATATTAAGAGCGGTAAAACCACCTTTGCTGCGGCAGCGAAAGAGTTCTCTCAGGATCCGGGTTCAGCTAACCAGGGCGGCGATCTGGGCTGGGCTGCTGCGGATATTTTCGATCCGGCATTCCGCGATGCGTTAACCCGCATGAGCAAAGGCCAGATGAGCGCACCGGTGCACTCCTCTTTCGGCTGGCACCTGATCGAACTGCTGGATACGCGTAACGTCGATAAAACCGACGCCGCGCAGAAAGATCGTGCTTACCGTATGCTGATGAACCGGAAGTTCTCAGAAGAAGCCGCAACCTGGATGCAGGAACAGCGCGCCAGCGCTTACGTTAAAATCCTGAGTAATTAATGACGGTTGCTCAACGCGTAGCGATCACTCCCGGCGAGCCCGCCGGGATTGGTCCGGATCTCGTCGTTCAACTTGCCCAGCGCGACTGGCCAGTTGAACTGGTGGTCTGTGCCGACGCCGCGGTACTGGCCGACCGGGCGGCAATGCTTGGTCTTCCCCTCACGCTACTCCCTTACACCCCGCAAAGCCCTGCTAAACCGCAGACTGCCGGCACGCTTACGCTGTTACCGGTCGCGCTTCATGCGCCTGTCGTTCCTGGGCAGCTAGCCGTGGAGAATGGCGAGTATGTGGTGCAGACGCTGGCCCGCGCCTGTGACGGTTGTTTGCAGGGCGAATTTGCCGCGCTGATTACGGGTCCCGTACATAAAGGCGTTATTAACGACGCGGGCGTGCCTTTCACCGGTCACACCGAGTTTTTTGAAGAGCGCTCCCAGGCAAAAAAAGTAGTGATGATGCTGGCGACCGAAGAGTTACGCGTCGCGCTGGCGACCACCCATCTGCCACTGCGCGACGTCGCTGACGCCATTACGCCAGCGCTGCTGCATGAGGTGATTGGCATCCTGCATCACGATCTGCGCACCAAATTCGGTGTGGACGATCCGCGCGTGCTGGTTTGTGGTCTGAACCCACATGCCGGTGAAGGGGGGCATATGGGCAGCGAAGAGATCGACACGATCGTTCCGGTGCTCGACACATTACGCGCGCAGGGGATGAAGTTAGTCGGCCCACTGCCGGCGGACACGCTGTTTCAGGCGAAATATCTGCAACATGCCGATGCTGTGCTGGCAATGTACCACGATCAGGGCCTCCCCGTGCTAAAATACCAGGGATTTGGTCGCGGCGTGAATATCACGCTGGGCCTGCCCTTTATTCGTACCTCGGTTGACCACGGCACCGCGCTTGAACTGGCGGGTCGGGGTGAAGCTGATGTCGGCAGTTTTATTACGGCGCTTAATCTCGCCATCAAAATGATTGTTAATACCCAATGAATAATCGAGTCCATCAGGGCCATTTAGCCCGTAAACGTTTCGGGCAAAACTTCCTCAACGATCAGTTTGTGATCGACAGTATTGTCTCAGCCATTAACCCACAAAAGGGTCAGGCGATGGTCGAAATCGGCCCCGGTCTGGCGGCGCTGACGGAACCGGTAGGCGAACGTCTGGATGCACTGACGGTCATTGAACTTGACCGCGATCTGGCCGCACGCCTGCAAACGCATCCCTTCCTGGGCCCCAAACTGACAATCTATCAGCAAGACGCCATGACCATGAATTTTGGCGAATTATCTGAAAAGATGGGGCAACCGCTACGCGTGTTCGGCAACCTGCCCTATAACATCTCTACCCCGCTGATGTTCCACCTGTTTAGCTATACTGATGCCATTGCTGATATGCACTTTATGTTGCAGAAAGAGGTGGTGAATCGACTGGTTGCAGGACCAAACAGTAAGGCGTATGGTCGCTTAAGCGTGATGGCGCAGTATTATTGCAACATAATTCCAGTGCTTGAAGTGCCGCCATCCGCCTTCACACCGCCGCCAAAAGTGGATTCCGCCGTGGTGCGCCTGGTGCCGCATACTACAATGCCCTACCCGGTAAAAGATATTCGCCTGTTGAGCCGCATCACCACAGAAGCGTTCAACCAGCGCCGTAAAACGATTCGTAATAGCCTCGGCAATCTGTTCAGCGTTGAGGTCTTAACGGAACTGGGTATTGACCCGGCAATGCGAGCGGAAAATATCTCTGTCGCGCAGTACTGCCAGATGGCGAACTATCTGTCAGAAAACGCGCCATCGAAGGAGAGTTAAGCATGATCAATTCGCCCCGAGTGTGTGTTCAGGTACAAAGCGTCTATATTGAAGCGCAATCCTCACCTGATGATGAACGTTACGTTTTTGCCTACACCGTAACCATCCGCAATTTGGGGCGAGCGCCCGTGCAGCTACTGGGACGCTATTGGTTGATAACTAATGGTCATGGCCGAGAAACCGAAGTCCAGGGGGAAGGTGTGGTTGGCGTTCAGCCGCACATTGAGCCTGGCGAAGAGTACCAGTATACCAGCGGTGCCGTTATCGAAACACCGCTGGGCACGATGCAGGGTCATTACGAAATGATCGATGAGAATGGCGTCGCCTTTACCATCGACATTCCGGTTTTCCGACTCGCTGTTTCCACTCTCATTCATTAAAACAATAACTATGGCAACATACCTTATTGGCGACGTTCACGGTTGCTACGATGAACTGATCGCATTGCTGCAACAAGTCAATTTTACCCCTGAAAGCGATACCCTCTGGCTGACGGGCGACCTGGTCGCTCGTGGCCCCGGCTCACTGGACGTGCTGCGTTATGTGAAATCGCTCGGCGACTGCGTGCGCCTGGTGCTGGGCAATCACGATCTGCATCTGCTGGCGGTTTTCGCAGGTATTAGTCGCAATAAACCGAAAGATCGACTGAGCCCGCTACTGGAAGCGCCGGACGCGGACGAACTGCTCAACTGGCTGCGCCGTCAGCCGCTGCTGCAGATTGATGAAGAGAAGAAGCTGGTGATGGCCCATGCGGGTATCACGCCGCAGTGGGATTTACAGACCGCCAAAGAGTGCGCGCGCGATGTCGAAGCGGTACTGTCGAGCGACTCTTACCCCTTCTTCCTTGATGCCATGTATGGCGACATGCCGAATAACTGGACGCCAGAACTGACCGGACTGGCACGCCTGCGCTTTATCACCAATGCCTTTACCCGGATGCGTTACTGCTTCCCGAACGGGCAACTGGATATGTACAGCAAAGAGTCCCCGGAGGATGCCCCGGCACCGTTGAAACCGTGGTTTGCCATTCCAGGCCCCGTCAGCGAGGCCTACAGCATCGCATTTGGTCACTGGGCTTCTCTGGAAGGTAAAGGGACGCCGGACGGGATCTATGCGCTGGACACCGGTTGCTGCTGGGGAGGGAATTTAACCTGCCTGCGCTGGGAAGATAAGCAATACTTTGTGCAGCCGTCAAACCGGCAAATGGATCGGGATGAAGGCGCGGCGGTCAACGCCTGATCTGTTTCGCCTGATGGCGCTGCGCTTATCAGGCCTACGAGCGGGTTTGTAGGCCGGATAAGACGCTAAGCGTCGCCATCCGGCACTCATAACTTAGCGACGTTCCAGAATTTCGAAGCAATAGCTGTGCGAATTCTGCCCGTCAGCGTCGTGAAACTCGCTGAACACCGATTCCCAGTCGTCCGGTTCGTAGTCCGGGAAATGCGTATCCCCTTCCACTTCCGCGTCGATGTGCGTCAGATACAGTTTCTGCGCTTTTGGCAGGAACTGCTCGTAGACGCGACCACCACCAATCACCATAATTTCTGGCGCATCGCCACAGGCCGCAATCGCTTCATCAACCGATTTCACCCACTGCACGCGATCGTCAGTACCCGGTTGGCTGCTAATGACGATGTTCTTACGCCCCGGCAACGGTCTGCCGATGGATTCCCAGGTATGGCGTCCCATAACGACAGGTTTATTTAACGTATTACGTTTAAACCAGGCGAGATCCGCAGGTAGATTCCACGGCATGGCGTTTTCCATGCCAATAACGCGATCTACCGCTAACGCAGCAATCAGACTGATCATTGAATATTTCCCGGAAGCAAAAAAAATTGTCGCCACTATACGGAAAGAGCAATCTTTCGTCGACTAACGAACAGAAGAAGAGCACGAAAATTTTCCGATCTGCTGGCGAGTCCACGACTTCACAGTGGACTCCCGGCATTACAGTAGTTCAAAAACAAACGGTTAACAGTAAAGTTTGCAGTACATCACATTTTTTACTCAGGTTGACGGTTTAACTTCCGGCTCATCGGCAACGTCTCCAGTGTGCTTACCTTCCTCGGTTCCCTGCCAACCATGACGCTGAATTAACGACAGATGTTCGCGATCCTCAGTGATAATTTCACTCAGCATCGCACTGGTCCGTTTATAGACCGCAGCCCGGGAGGTCGCGTCGTCCTCGCCCTTCGCCATTTCTTCCACCATTTGCGTATTAAAGCGGCGGAACAGGTCAGCGCGTTCACGCGCTTCATAACGGCCAAGCCCAAGGCTTTCCAGCGCCAGACGCCCGGTTTTGAGTGCGCCTTCAAACGTTTCACGCTCCGGTTGCTCCACGCCCGCCTGACGCAGACGAATGTAATGATCGACATCGCGCGCCCGCGCAATAATTTGCAGGTTTGGAAAATGGTCTTTTACCATCTCCGTCAACTCCAGACTGGTTTGCGGATCGTCAATAGCGTTGATCAGTACTTCCGCTTTCGCCGCCCCGGCGGATTCCAGCAGATCCATCCGCGTTGCGTCACCGTAGAATACCTTCATACCAAATTTACGTAGCGTCTCGATGTGGTCCGGATCGTGATCGAGGACGACCATCTTCACGCCGCTGGAGAGCAGCAAACGGCCGGTGATCTGCCCGAAGCGCCCAAATCCGGCAATAATCACCCGGGGCTGCTCTTCATCAATTTCATCGGCCTCCCGCTCTTCACCCGTGGCGGATTTCTCCATGCGTGTGAGGATGACTAAGAATATCGGCGTCGCCGCCATCGACAGCGCTACCGCCAGCGTCAATGCTTTCGCCCATTGCGGATCGAGCACGTTTGCCATTTGCGCCGCACCAAAAACCACAAATGCAAACTCGCTGCCCTGCCCGAGCAGTACCGCAAACCAGCGACGCTGTTTATTCGGTACCTGTAAAGGACGAGCAATCAGCCATAACATCCCGGTTTTGATCACCAGAAAGCCAACCAGCAGAATGATGATACGTAGGGGATTATCGATAAGCGTCCCGAAATCGATAGACATGCCGACACCAATGAAAAACAGCCCCAGCAGCAGCCCCTTAAACGGCTCGATGTCGCTCTCCAGCGCATGGCGATACTCTGAACTTGCCAGCAATACGCCAGCCAGGAATGCCCCCATCGCCATCGACAGCCCCACTTCTTCAAGCAACAGCCCGAAACCAAAAACCAGAAACAGCGCCACGGCGCTGAACACTTCGCGCAGGCCTGAACGCGCAACGAAACGCAGTGCCGGACGGGTCACATAGCGCCCCAACAGCACCACCAGCACCAGCGCGCCAGCGACTTTCAGGGCCGACAGCGCGAACGCCCCGAGCGTAGTCGACGCCCCGCTGGTCGCCAGGAGTGGGATCATCGCCACCAGGGGAATCGCCGCGATATCCTGGAACAGCAGCACGGCAAAGGCGCTACGCCCCATCTGCGAAACGGTCAGGTTGCGCTCATTCATCGCCTGCATGGCAATCGCCGTGGAGGAGAGCGCCAGCGTCATCCCAATCAGTTCCGCCACCTGCCAGCGCAGGCCGAGGAACATGCAAAACAGACCAATCAGGCCACCACAGACCACCATCTGTAGCGCGCCGCCACCAAACACCGAGGCGCGCAGTTTCCATAACCGCTGGGGATCGAGCTCCAGGCCAATGACGAACAGCATCAGCACCACGCCGATTTCGGCAAAGTGCAGAATAGATTCGGCATCTGTCACCAGACGTAACCCCCAGGGACCGATGATGCAGCCCGCAATGAGATAGCCCAGCACCGATCCTAAGCCCAGCCGGACGGCAATCGGCACGATCAGCGCCGCTGACCCAAGATAAATCAGCGCCTGTATGAGCGTATGACTATCCATTGTGCGCCTCCTGCCATTCCATCAGTCGTTGCTTGTAATGACGCGCCTGCGCCTGCAACGTTTCATCGTCGCAAATAAACGTACAGTGCATCGCAAACGGCGCAAGCCAGTTGAGTCCGCAGTAGATTGCCGTCGCCTGGAGCGGCTGTGAGAGCACATCAAAGCCTGGGTGCGAACCAATTTCGAAGTGATTATCGCCGCCGCCGGTGGTCACCGCCCACATCACCTGTTTACCGCGCAACGCTGTCCCGCCGTGACCATAGGCCCAGCCGTGAGAAAGCACTTTATCCATCCACAGTTTGAGTAAGGGGGGGACGCTGTACCATTGCATGGGATGTTGCCAGACGATCAGATCAGCGCGAGAAAGCGCCTCTTGTTCCGCAGCGACATCGATATTGAAGTCAGGATAGAGCTGATAGAGCGAACGAACCTCGACGCCTTCCAGCGTCCTTGCCTGCTCAAGCATCCGTTTATTCGCATGAGAATGCTGCGGATAGGGATGCGCATAAATGATGAGAATCATGATAAGCCTGTTATTTTACCACTCTGTTTTATAAGAGAGTGTAGTCAGTAATCCAACAGGCTAATAGTGAATATTATTGAGCAGATAAATGGGGAAAACTGAACTAGTTATCCAGCTCGCTCATATTTTTCACCTGATCGCGGTTAATTTGTTCTGTCTGACCGGTTTCCGCGTTTTTGTAGGAGACCAGGCCCGTGTCATCGTCCACCTGCGGTTTACCGTCGGTGACAATGGTTCGGCCATCGGTCGTACGCACAGCCTGGTTCGAGGAGCAGCCGGCGACGGTAAAGACAGTTGCTGCGGCAAAAATGGAAGCGATCAACAGTTTCTTTTGCATGGTGTTCTCCCTGCTTTTCAGTCATTTTCAGTGATATACCCATTAACTGTAGACACACTGTCTGACTCTGAGGGCAAATACAGAACACTCTGAAGCGTCAGCTTAGCTCAACGGTTTCCTGCGAATCGTCATCGTACTGGTCTGGGCAAGCGTCAGGCCACGCGTTTCTGGCGCAAAGGCAATGGAGACCAGTAGCCCTATCAACGAGATCCCTGCCCCCATCAGCATCACCTGATTAATGCCATATTTAGTGATGAAAATCGGCAGCGCCCAGGTGGAGAGAATGGTGCCGATACGGCTCAACGACATGATCACCCCCACGGCGGAAGCGCGAATATCGGTCGGAAAGAGCTCATTTGGATAGAGCCACTGTAGATTCCCCGGTCCACCGGAGAAAAAGGCATACACCGCGAATGCCGTCACCACCAGCCAGATACCCATTTCCGGGATCAGACCCAATACCGCCAGCGCCAGCGTCATCATCACGAAGCTGCCAATCAGCAGCGGCCTCCGCCCCGCGCTGTTCAGCCAGAACATCGGCGGGATACAGCCCAACATAAAGAACAGGCTGATCACCACATTTCCCAGCGCCGCGCTCTTCCCGGCACCTAATCCCAACAGACCGACAATCTGCGGACCAAAGGTGTAAATGGCAAACATGGGGATCACCTGACAGGTCCAGATCGCGGCGACAAACAGCACAAACGGAAAGTGGCGACGATTGAACAGCTGCAAAAAGCGCGTCTCCTGCGCCGTGTCTTCATCGAACGCCACCGGCTCGCCGAACAGTTTGATCATCATTGCTTCGCACTCTTTGACCCGCCCTTTGCGCAACAGCCAGCGCGGGGATTCGGGAAGATCAAAGCGACCGATCAGGATCAGGAGACAGGGGATCGCCGCGCTCCCCAGCATCCAGCGCCAGCCGCCTTCGACGTCATACAACCAGTAGCCAACCAGATCGGCGCAGGTCGCGCCGACGTACCACATCGCCGCAATAAAACTGATCGAGAAAGCGCGTTGCCGCGTGCTGGAAAACTCCGTGATCATTGAGGTGGCAATGGGATAATCCGCACCAATCACGATGCCAATCAGCACCCGCATCACCAGCAACTCTACTGGAGACGAGACAAACATAGTGGCGACCGATATCACCCCGATGGCGACGATATCGATGAGAAACATTTTGCGCCGTCCCACTTTATCCGAGATATAACCGAACAAAGAGGTACCGACAAACAGTCCGGCCAGCGTTCCCGCACCCAGCAAACCAATCCAGTCGGCGTCCAGCTTCAGCGCTGGCGTGAGCTGTTCCAGCGCAACGCCAATCATCACCAGCACATAACCGTCCAGAAACGGGCCGCCGCTTCCCCACAGCATGATCCTGCGGTGAATAGAGGAGAACTGGATGTCATCAAAGTTCCTGGGCTGTTGCATGGTGATGTCCTGTTTGCCGACATTCGGCATTAGTGCTTAACTGCCTGATGACGCTGCGCTTATCAGGCCTACTTATCCCCCGTAGGCCGGATAAGGCGAAGCCGCCATCCGGCACCCGGTTTAACCGTAACGGAACTCCACGCCGAAGGTACCGCGTGGGTACTCCCATTTCTCCAGCGCCGTATCGAGCCCCAGGATCCGACAGGTGCCGCACTCCAGACATCCGGCGTAATCAAAGCGTACGCTGCCGTCATCCTGCTTTTTGTATAACCCGGCAGGACAGGCCTTGATCAACACCTCCAGCACCTGTTTATCCGGTACCGCCTTCATGATGATGTGCGGATTCTCTTCATCCACATTGAATTTGTTGACGCCCAGCTTGACGTCCACATTGACGGGAGAAGTCATAATACGGTCACTCCTTTAATGCCATCCTTCATCAGGTTGATGAAGCCCACCTTCTTCGCATGGCGCAGAATCTTCTTACGCATCGGCACCGGCGCACTGCCGTCGACGGTAAAGAGGTCGCGTGCAATACCGACGGCCATTTCCGGATAACGGGTAAACATGCGCGGGTTATCAAGGAACGCGGGCAGCCGCTGGTACATACGCATATCGCGCATCGGACCGTCATCAAGATGCTGGCGATATTCCGCCAGCCCCTGCCGGCTAAAGTCGTTGCGCTGCATGGCAGAGAGCACCGTCTTCGCCGCCGCTTCACCCGCGGCTACCGCGAGATCCATCCCGCGAATGGTAAAGCCGAGGTTCATACACATGCCAGCCGCATCGCCAGCAATCAGCACGCCATCGCCCACCAGTTCAGGCTGCATGTTCATCCCTGCTTCCGGCACCACGTGCGCCGCGTACTCCACCAGTTTGCCGCCGGCGATCAGTGGCGCAACGGCCGGATGCTGTTTGAAATCTTCCAGCATTTGCGGGACTGATTTTTTCGCCTCTTTCAGGTGATGAAGACCACACACCAGCCCCAGTGACAGAGTGTTTTCGTTGGTGTAAAGGAAGCCACCGCCCATCAGACCATCCGTGGGGGAGCCGGCAAACAAACAGGCCGCGCCTTCGTTACCCTGCAACTGGAAGCGATCTTCAATCACTGACTTCGGCAGTTCGATCAGCTCTTTCACGCCGACCGCCACGTGTGCTGCCTCAACGCGTTTCGCCATTCCCAGTTTTTCCGCCAGCAGGGAGTTGACGCCATCGGCGAGGATCACCACTCTCGACTCGATGATGTCGCCATCCGCTTCCACGCCAACCACTTTACCGTCACGCTGCACGACGTTATCCACGCGGATCCCGGTGATCAACTGTGCGCCAGCCTCTTCCGCCTGCTCCATCAGCCAGGCGTCAAATTTACTGCGCAACACCGAGTAAGAGACCTGCGACGGGCCCGCCTTTTCACCGTTGAGATAGTCCACGGTCATCGCCCCGTTATCGGTCATAAAGGCGAGTTTTTCGTGGGTGATGACCCGCTCAACAGGGGCCTGCTCAGCAAAGCCTGGAATAATGCGCTCCAGACTGTGGGCGTAAATACGCCCACCGGTGACGTTCTTCGCGCCAGCGGAATTTCCGCGCTCGATAACCAACACCTGGGCTCCTTCACGGGCGAGCACCAGAGCCGCGACGGAACCGGCAAGCCCTGCGCCCACGATGATGGCATCAAAGATATCTTCGGACATACGTACTCCCTGCCTGAATGGATTAGCGAGCCAGTGCGGTCGTCAGCGCGGGCAGGATCTTCAGCGCATCGCCGACAATGCCGTAATCCGCATACTGAAAGATCGGCGCATTTTTATCTTTGTTAATGGCAAAAATAGTCTGCGCGCCGTTCGCCCCCACCATGTGCTGGATCTGCCCGGAGATCCCCACCGCCAGGTACAGTTCCGGCTTGAGCATCAGGTTCGAGATCCCGACATAGCGCTCATGCTCCATCCACTTCTCGTTTTCGGCGACCGGACGCGAACAGGCCAGTTCTGCCCCAATGGCCTGACACAGCGCTTGCGCCAGTGAAATATTCTCTTTGCTGCCGATGCCGCGTCCGACGCTAACCACCAGCCGGGCTTTGTCGAGATCGACGCTGTTACTCTGCCGTGGTTGGGTAGCGGTGCGGGTGACGGTGATTTCCGGTGCCTGCCATGCGACGCTGTGCGTCTCGCCGCTGCGTGCTGCATCCGGCTGCTGCGCCTCAAAGGTGCCGCTGCTGAGCGTCAGTACGGCAAACGGCGTGGAGAGCGTTTCTTCGCCCATCGCCAGACCGCCATACACCATATGTTTGATCGTCGCCCGACCATCCTGCTGCGTCACCGCGCTGGCATCATTAGAGACCGCTGCCGCAAGGCGATAGCCCAGTTTTGCCGCTAACAGCTTGCCGCGACGCGTGTTAGGCAACAGCACCAGGCCAGAATCGCCCTGCTGACGAATGGTCTGTGCCATCACGTCCGCATAATCTTCCACCATGCGATCGTCCGGTTTACCGTCCAGTTGCCAGACGTGATGCGCGCCCAACTGAATGGCTGTGGTAGCCTCATCGGCGTTTTGCACAAATGCGTTAACCTGTTCACCCAAAACCTGCGCGCCGCTCATCAGTTCCGGCAGACGAGACGCGGTATCGCTAAATACCCAGACGCTGGAAAACTTGCTCATAACATCCCCTTCTTAATTAATGATTTTGCGCAGACTATCGGCAAACGCAGCAATCTGATCTTCACCATCGCCTTCAATCACAATACGCTGGCGCTCACGTTGTTTTGGCGCGGCCACCGTTTGTGTTGACCAGGCGTCCCCGGCGCTGAAACCAATGTCGGCCGCCGACCAGACCTGCACCGGTTTTTTCGCTGCGCCCAGAATGGCTTTCATAGACGGAATTTGTGGGGAGTTAATGTCGGTAGAGACGGCCACGACCGCCGGAAGAGGAACGCTCAGCGTTTCAATTTCATCTTCCAGTTCACGTTCAACGGTCAGTGTGCTTTCCGTCAGGGAGAGAATTTTGCTTACGCCGTTGATGGCGGGAATGTTCAGCGTTTCCCCCACCAGCAGGCTGACCTGCTGTGCGTAGAGATCGGAAGAACCATCGCCACAGATCATCAGGTCAAATCCCAACTTCTGTGCGGCGGCGGCCAGCGCCGAGGCGGTCTGCTGCGGCAGCGTCTGTTCGAACTGGTCGTCAATGACCACTACCAGTTCATCCGGACCGCGAGAGAGGACATCCTTACGCCCTTTCGCGTTGGTTAACGCTTTCCCTCCCACGCTCAGGGCGATCACCTGCGCATCGCTGGCCTGCTGTTTCAACTGACAGGCCGCTTCAATCGCATTCAGGTCGTACTGGCTGATTTTGCCATCTGCTTTGCTGAAATCTAATGAACCATCGGCGTGATTGACGACAATATCCTGTTCATCAGGTACACACTTGTAGCAAGTAATTATCTTCATTGCATCTCCAGATATCATGAAGGAAACGTATTTATATCGGCGGTGTTAAATACAGATATCACGCTCTTTAATTCGGAAATAAAACCATAATCACCAATATTGAAAATGTCACACACTGATATTCGCAACTTTCAATATTGTTAAGCGCCTCACCAATATTGAAATCCAGCGTCAAAAAGGAATATTTTCAATATTGCCTGGCAGATCACCAATATTGAACGCCAAACGGTGTAAAACCGAACAATTACAAATACAACACCATGATTTATATTGAGTTTAAAGAAATATCAGCACCAAAACGCCCCAAACCAAAAGTGTGACGAATGTTACAGAATGCCGCAAAACGAATACCCATTATGAGTTACTCGTCAACGCGTCCTGAGGTTAAACGGGTATCAACAAATATTTAATAAAAATAAACAAAAATAAAACAAACGGGAACGCCAAATAAATTTCGTTTTCAACCTGGAATTCACTCATGAAAAATGAAAAGAGAAAGTCTGGAATTGAACCAAAGGTTTTTTTCCCGCCGCTAATAATAGTCGGAATACTTTGCTGGCTAACGGTACGCGATCTCGATGCCGCCAACGTCGTTATTAATGCCGTTTTCAGTTATGTCACCAATGTCTGGGGATGGGCGTTTGAGTGGTATATGGTCATTATGCTCATCGGCTGGTTCTGGCTGGTGTTTGGTCCCTACGCGAAAAAGAAATTAGGTGACGAGAAACCGGAGTTCAGCACTGCCAGTTGGATCTTCATGATGTTCGCCTCCTGTACCTCTGCCGCCGTGTTGTTCTGGGGATCGATAGAGATTTACTACTACATCTCCACGCCGCCGTTTGCGCTGACGCCAGGCTCTACGCCGGCGAAAGAGATAGGTCTGGCCTACAGCCTGTTCCACTGGGGGCCGCTGCCGTGGGCAACTTACAGCTTCCTTTCCGTGGCCTTCGCCTACTTCTTCTTTGTACGCAAAATGGACGTTATTCGCCCAAGTTCAACATTGGTTCCACTGGTTGGCGAAAAACATGCGAAAGGGTTACTCGGCACTATCGTGGATAACTTCTACCTGGTGGCGCTGATCTTCGCGATGGGCACCAGCCTCGGGCTGGCGACGCCGCTGGTGACCGAGTGCATGCAGTGGCTGTTTGGTATTCCGCATACCCTGCAACTTGACGCTATCATCATCACCTGCTGGATTATTTTGAACGCCATTTGCGTAGCCTGCGGCCTGCAAAAAGGGGTCAGGATCGCCAGCGATGTGCGCAGCTATTTAAGCTTCCTGATGCTCGGCTGGGTGTTCATCGTCAGCGGCGCCAGCTTCATCATGAACTACTTCACCGACTCCGTCGGGATGCTGCTGATGTACCTGCCACGCATGCTGTTCTATACCGATGCCATCGGCAAAGGCGGCTTCCCGCAGGGATGGACGGTCTTCTACTGGGCGTGGTGGGTAATTTACGCCATCCAGATGAGTATCTTCCTGGCGCGTATCTCTCGCGGTCGTACCGTACGTGAACTGTGTTTCGGCATGGTGTTGGGCCTCACCGCATCAACCTGGATCCTGTGGACGGTGCTGGGCAGTAACACGCTTCTGTTGATGGATAAAAACATCATCAACATTCCACAACTGATCGCCGATCACGGCGTACCGCGCGCGATTATCGAAACCTGGGCCGCCCTGCCGCTCAGCACCGCCACGATGTGGGGGTTCTTTATCCTCTGCTTTATTGCCACCGTCACGTTGATTAACGCCTGTTCTTACACCCTGGCGATGTCGACCTGTCGTGAAGTTCGTGATGGCGAAGAGCCACCGCTACTGGTACGTATCGGTTGGTCCGTGCTGGTTGGCGTGATTGGTATCGTGCTGCTGGCGCTTGGCGGCCTGAAGCCAATACAAACCGCAATTATCGCCGGGGGCTGCCCCCTGTTCTTCGTCAACATTATGGTGACGCTCTCCTTTATCAAAGACGCCAAAGTGCACTGGAAAGATAAATAAACCTAATTACCCCATGACATAGAGGTTAGAAGATGGATTTCAATTTCAATGATGAGCAGGAACTGTTTGTCGCCGGTATTCGTGAACTGATGGCCAGTGAGAACTGGGAAGCCTATTTTGCCGAGTGCGATCGCGACAGCGTGTATCCGGAACGTTTCGTGAAAGCGCTGGCGGATATGGGTATCGATAGCCTGCTGATCCCGGAAGAACATGGCGGCCTGGAAGCCGGATTCGTCACCGTGGCTGCCGTCTGGATGGAGTTGGGACGCCTCGGTGCGCCCACCTACGTGCTCTATCAGTTGCCGGGCGGTTTTAATACCTTCCTGCGCGAAGGCACCCAGGAGCAGATCGATAAAATCATGGCGTTCCAGGGGACGGGGAAACAAATGTGGAACTCCGCCATCACCGAACCGGGAGCGGGATCGGATGTTGGTAGTTTGAAAACCACTTATACCCGCAAAAATGGTAAGGTTTATCTTAATGGTAGTAAGTGTTTTATCACCAGTAGCGCCTACACCCCCTATATCGTGGTCATGGCAAGAGACGGCGCTTCCCCGGATAAACCCATCTATACCGAATGGTTTGTCGACATGAGTAAACCCGGCATCAAGGTCAACAAACTTGAGAAGTTGGGTCTGCGCATGGACAGCTGCTGTGAAATCAACTTTGACGATGTCGAGCTGGACGAAAAAGACATGTTCGGTCGGGAAGGTAACGGCTTTAACCGCGTGAAAGAAGAGTTCGACCACGAACGTTTCCTGGTAGCCCTCACCAACTACGGTACGGCAATGTGTGCCTTTGAAGATGCCGCACGCTACGCCAACCAGCGCGTACAGTTTGGCGAAACGATTGGGCGTTTCCAACTGATCCAGGAGAAATTCGCCCATATGGCGATCAAATTAAACTCCATGAAAAACATGCTGCTGGAAGCGGCGTGGAAAGCTGACAACGGTACCATCACCTCGGGTGATGCGGCGATGTGTAAATACTTCTGCGCCAATGCAGCGTTTGAAGTGGTGGACACCTCCATGCAGGTCCTCGGCGGCGTGGGGATAGCGGGCAATCACCGCATCACCCGCTTCTGGCGCGATCTGCGCGTTGACCGCGTATCCGGCGGCTCTGACGAAATGCAGATCCTGACGCTCGGTCGCGCCGTGTTGAAGCAATACCGTTAAGACGGCGACAGGCCGGATATCAGCTTAATGTCGGATGGCGGCTACGCCTTATCCGACCTACACCGGACTTAGGTTTTGTAGGCCTGATAACACGCATCTGCGTCGCCATCAGGCATTACCGGATGACGGCGTAACCGCCTTATCAGGCCTACAAATTTATCAGGAGTATTTTATGGATCGTCTACCAATGCCTGCTTTTGGGCCGCTTGCCGGACTGCGGGTTGTCTTCTCCGGGATCGAGATCGCCGGGCCGTTCGCCGGGCAGATGTTTGCCGAATGGGGCGCTGAAGTTATCTGGATTGAAAACGTTGCCTGGGCCGATACCATCCGCGTTCAACCGAACTATCCGCAATTGTCGCGGCGTAATCTGCACGCGCTTTCGCTGAATATTTTTAAAGATGAGGGTCGGGAAGCGTTTCTGAAGCTGATGGAAACCACCGATATCTTCATTGAAGCCAGTAAAGGTCCGGCGTTTGCCCGTCGGGGAATTACCGATGACGTCCTGTGGCAGCATAACCCGAAACTGGTTATTGCCCACCTCTCCGGCTTCGGCCAGTACGGCACCGAGGAGTACACCAACCTTCCGGCCTATAACACCATTGCTCAGGCCTTCAGCGGCTATCTGATCCAAAACGGCGACGTCGATCAGCCCATGCCCGCGTTTCCCTACACCGCGGATTACTTCTCCGGCATGACGGCCACCACTGCCGCGCTGGCGGCATTGCATAAGGTGCGGGAAACCGGCAAAGGCGAAAGTATCGATGTCGCCATGTATGAAGTGATGCTGCGCATGGGCCAGTACTTCATGATGGATTACTTCAACGGCGGCGAAATATGCCCCCGCATGACTAAAGGTAAAGACCCTTACTACGCCGGTTGCGGGCTGTATAAATGCGCCGACGGCTACATCGTCATGGAACTGGTCGGGATTACCCAGGTCACCGAATGTTTCAAAGACATCGGTCTGGCCCACATTCTCGGTACGCCGGAAGTGCCGGAAGGTACACAGCTGATTCACCGCGTCGAGTGCCCGTACGGACCGCTGGTTGAAGAGAAACTGGATGCGTGGCTGGCCGCACACACCATAGCGGAAGTTCAGGCGCGTTTCGCTGAACTCAATATTGCCTGCGCCAAAGTGTTGACCATTCCTGAACTGGAAGGCAACCCGCAGTACGTTGCTCGCGAATCCATTACCCAGTGGCAAACGATGGATGGCCGCACCTGCAAAGGGCCAAACATCATGCCGAAATTCAAAAACAACCCAGGGAAAATCTGGCGTGGCATGCCGTCGCATGGCATGGATACAGCCGCCATTCTGAAAAATATCGGTTACAACGACGCAGACATTAAGGAACTGGTCAGTAAAGGTCTGGCCAAGGTTGAGAACTAAACGCGACGCGCTGACCGGGCTGTCTGGTTAGCGCATCGCCAGTGAAGATGGACAGGAGTGCAATGGATATCGTTGGCGGACAACACTTACGTCAGATGTGGGACGACCTGGCCGGGTTATATGGCAATAAAACGGCGCTAATTTGCGAATCCAGCGAAGGAGTCGTGCGCCAGTACAGCTATACCTCGCTTAACGAGGAAATCAATCGGACGGCAAACCTTTTCCATACGTTGGGGATCCGCAAAGGCGATAAGGTCGCCCTGCATCTGGATAACTGCCCGGAATTTTTCTTTTGCTGGTTCGGGCTGGCAAAAATGGGTGCGGTCATGGTGCCGATCAATGCCCGTCTGCTGCGCGACGAAAGCGCGTGGATCCTGCAAAACAGCGAAGTTCAACTGCTGGTGACCAGCGCCGCTTTTTATCCGATGTATCGCCAGATCCAACAGGAAAATACGACGCTGCTTAACCATATCTGCCTGATTGGCGAAGCGTTACCTGTCGCTGACGGCGTGAGCCATTTTACGTCGTTGAAGGACCAACAGCCGACGACATTGTGTTATACCCCATCGTTGTCCACGGACGACATGGCCGAAATCCTGTTTACCTCCGGTACCACCTCCCGGCCCAAAGGGGTGGTGATCACCCACTACAACCTGCGTTTTGCCGGCTACTACTCGTCATGGCAATGCGCTCTGCGAGATGACGATGTTTACCTGACGGTGATGCCTGCGTTTCACATCGACTGCCAGTGCACTGCCGCCATGGCCGCGTTCTCGGCAGGAGCAACCTTTGTGCTGATTGAGAAGTACAGCGCTCGCGCCTTTTGGGGACAGATACGTAAATACCGCGCGACCGTCACGGAATGTATTCCGATGATGATCAGAACGTTGATGGTTCAACCCGTCTCGCCGTTGGACAGAGAGCACTGCCTACGGGAAGTGATGTACTACCTCAACCTGTCAGTGCAGGAAAAAGACGCGTTTCTTGAACGCTTTGGTGTGCGTCTGCTGACCTCCTACGGCATGACGGAAACCATCGTCGGCATTATCGGCGATCGCCCCGGCGATAAACGACGCTGGCCCTCTATTGGACGTCCCGGTTTTTGTTACGAAGCGGAGATTCGCGATGAGCAGAACCGCGCGCTGCCCGCGGGTGAAATTGGAGAAATCTGCATCAAGGGCGTGCCGGGTAAAACGATTTTCAAAGAGTACTACCGCAGACCAGACGCCACGGCCAAAGCGCTCGAGCCGACCGGCTGGCTGCATACCGGTGATTCCGGCTACCGCGATGAGGACGGTTTTTTCTATTTTGTCGACCGCCGCTGCAACATGATTAAGCGCGGAGGAGAAAACGTCTCTTGCGTGGAGCTGGAAAATATTATTTCGGCGCACCCTAAAATTCAGGACATCGTCGTCATTGGAATTAAAGACTCCATTCGTGACGAGGCGATAAAAGCCTTTGTGGTACTCAACGAAGGTGAAACGCTCAGTGAAGAGGAGTTTTTCAGTTTTTGTGAAAAAAATATGGCGAAATTCAAAGTCCCTTCAATTATGGAGATTCGAACCGACCTGCCGCGAAATTGTTCAGGAAAAATAATCAAAAAAAATCTGAAATAACCCTACAGGCAGGAATACCCCCTGCCAGACATCCTATTTTTGGAGATGAACCATGAGTGAATCTTTACATTTAACCCGCAACGGGGCGATTCTGGAAATTATGCTGGATCGGCCAAAAGCAAATGCGATTGATGCCAAAACCAGTTTTCAAATGGGCGAGGCTTTTCTTAATTTCCGTGACGATCCCGAACTGCGTGTAGCAATCGTCACCGGCGCGGGTGAAAAATTCTTTTCCGCCGGCTGGGATTTAAAAGCGGCCGCGGAAGGTGAAGCGCCGGACGCCGATTTCGGCCCTGGCGGATTCGCCGGCCTGACCGAAATATTCAATCTCGATAAACCGGTGATCGCCGCCGTCAATGGCTATGCCTTCGGCGGGGGCTTCGAACTGGCACTGGCGGCAGACTTTATCGTTTGTGCCGACAACGCCAGTTTTGCGCTACCTGAAGCCAAACTCGGCATCGTACCGGACAGCGGCGGTGTCCTGCGCCTGCCGAAAATACTGCCTCCGGCAATTGTCAATGAAATGGTCATGACCGGCAGACGCATGAATGCGGAAGAAGCGCTGCGCTGGGGGATCGTCAATCGGGTGGTCAGCCAGCAAGAACTGATGGCCAGCGCGCGTGAACTGGCGCAACAGCTGGTGAACAGTGCGCCGCTGGCGATCGCCGCACTGAAAGAGATTTATCGCACGACCAGTGAAATGCCGGTGGAGGAAGCTTACCGCTTTATCCGCAGCGGCGTGCTGAAGCACTATCCGTCCGTGCTGCACTCCGAAGATGCGTTAGAAGGGCCGCAGGCGTTTGCTGAAAAGCGCGATCCGGTCTGGAAAGGACGCTGATTGATCATGCGCTGCTACGCCTTTGAAGGCCTGATTCCCGTGGTACATCCCGAGGCGTTTGTGCATCCCAGCGCGGTACTGATTGGTGATGTGATCGTGGGGGCTGGCGTATACGTCGGCCCGCTCGCATCGCTGCGCGGTGACTATGGCCGCCTGATCCTCGAAGCGGGCTCCAACCTCCAGGACGGTTGCATTATGCATGGCTACTGCGATACGGACACGGTGGTACGCGAGAACGGACACATCGGACACGGGGCTATCCTGCACGGCTGCGTGATTGGCCGGGACGCGCTGGTGGGGATGAACAGCGTGATCATGGATGGCGCAGTCATTGGCGATGAAAGCATTGTCGCCGCCATGAGCTTTGTCAAAGCCGGATTTACTGGCGCTGCGCGGCAGTTGCTGGTCGGCACGCCTGCCCGCGTCGTGCGTGACGTCACCGAACAGGAACTGCACTGGAAACGACTTAATACAAAGGAATATCAGGATCTTGCCGTACGTTGTCGGGCATCATTGTGGGAAACATTCCCGCTGTCGGAAGTTGAAGCAAACCGACCGCGCCTGAAAGGCACAACCGAGGTGAAGCCCAAATCGGCAATGTAATCATACCGGATGGCGCAGTGCCATCCGGCAAACAAAAGATTACCGACGCATACTTTTTGACAGCATCATCTGCCATTTCTGCTCGCGGTTCAGCTCTGACGGCGGCACTGCTGACATCCGTGGCGATTTGCTGACCATCTTCTCCTGAGCACTATGCCCCAGACGGGCATACAGTTGCGGATCAATATGTGTCACTCTGACCAGTCGCTGACACTGACATCCGCGACCTGCCAGTTGATTAGGGATTGTCTTAGTCTCGCAATTAATGTCCCCGACCTCAGCGAGAATATAAGAGACGGTATTGATCGCTTTGCAGTGATCCATATTAAAGTGCTTCGCAATCTCTTTCGCACTCACCCAACGCTTTTCTGCCATTACCCAATCGGCGATCAACAGGTAAAGCGGCTTTTCAACATATTCTTCACACATAAGCACACCATTTCACAAATTAAAAATCTTGTTATGCCCTGTCTGTAAAATACAAAAACAAGACCATATTGAAATTGTGGGATTAAATAATAGTAAGCAACTTAACGACGCATTATTGTGAGCCAAATCTTGCTTGTTACATTGAATGCTGTCCTTGTGCGCAATATATCCCCAGAAATAAACGGATTGCATAAAAAAACGGCTCCGTTTCCGGAACCGTTTTTAAAACAGTGGTTAATGATGCTGTCGTTTATTTTTTGATTTGCGCGTGCATTTCCTGAACGGAGGTCACTTTCTCCGTCGCATCGGCATTCAGCGCCATCGCGGTAGCAAAACCCCCGTTCAGCGTGGTGTCATAGTGCACTTTGTACTGCAGCGCGCTACGGCGAATCACCCTGGAGTCTTCGATGGCGCGACGGCCTGCGGTGGTGTTGATGATGTAGGTATATTCGCCATTCTTGATACGGTCCTGAATGTGCGGACGACCTTCATGCACCTTGTTCACCAGACGCGGATTGATCCCGGCTTCACCCAGCACAATCGCAGTACCGTGGGTAGCATCCAGTTCAAAGCCCTGCTTCAGCAGTTTCGCGGCCAGGTCCACCACGCGCTCTTTATCGCCTTCACGCACAGAGAGCAGCGCCCGGCCCTGTTTCTTCATGGTGGAGTTGCTGCCCAGTTGTGCCTTGGCGAATGCTTCCGCAAAGGTACGGCCCACGCCCATTACTTCCCCGGTGGAGCGCATTTCCGGCCCTAACAGCGGGTCGACGCCCGGGAACTTGTTGAACGGCAGCACCACTTCTTTCACCGAGTAGTACGGCGGGATAATTTCCCTGGTCACGCCCTGCTCGGTCAGTGATTTACCCGCCATCACGCGTGCCGCCACTTTCGCCAGCGGTACGCCGGTCGCTTTGGAGACGAATGGCACCGTACGCGCCGCACGTGGGTTCACTTCAATCAGGTACACTTCGTTGTCTTTCACTGCGAACTGAACGTTCATCAGACCACGAACCTGCAGTTCGAAAGCCAGTTTCTGCACCTGCTGGCGCATCACATCCTGAATTTCCTGGCTCAGGGTGTAAGCGGGCAGAGAACAGGCGGAGTCACCGGAGTGGACGCCCGCTTGTTCAATGTGTTCCATGATGCCGCCAATCAGCACCATTTCGCCGTCACAGATCGCGTCCACATCCACTTCAATCGCGTCATCGAGGAAGCGGTCGAGCAGAACCGGCGCGTCGTTGGAAACGCTGACTGCGGTCTGGAAGTAGCGGCGCAGGTCAGCTTCGTCGTAGACGATTTCCATCGCGCGTCCGCCAAGCACGTAGGACGGGCGCACCACCAGCGGGTAGCCAATCTCTTTCGCTTTTTCGACGGCCTGTTCGATAGCCGTCACGGTGGCGTTAGCCGGTTGTTTCAGCTTCAGACGGTCAACCGCATGCTGGAAACGCTCACGGTCTTCTGCACGGTCAATCGCATCCGGACTGGTACCGATAACCGGTACGCCCGCCGCTTCCAGCGCACGCGCCAGTTTCAGCGGAGTCTGGCCACCGTACTGCACGATCACGCCCTTCGGCTTCTCAATGCGCACGATTTCCAGGACATCCTCCAGCGTTACCGGCTCAAAGTAGAGGCGATCGGAGGTGTCATAGTCGGTGGAGACGGTTTCCGGGTTACAGTTGACCATGATGGTCTCAAAACCGTCTTCGCGCAGCGCCAGAGAGGCGTGTACGCAGCAGTAGTCAAATTCGATCCCCTGGCCGATACGGTTTGGACCGCCGCCGAGCACCATGATTTTGTCGCGGTCAACGGACGGGTTCGCCTCACACTCATCTTCATAAGTAGAGTACATGTAGGCGGTATCGGTGGCGAATTCTGCCGCACAGGTGTCCACACGTTTGTAGACCGGGTGCAGGTTGTACTGGTCACGCAGTTTGCGCACTTCCGCTTCACGCACGCCGGCCAGTTTAGCCAGACGCGCATCGGCAAAGCCTTTGCGTTTCAACTGGCGCAGGAAGTCAGGGGTCAGGCCGTTGATGCCCAGCTCCGCCACTTTCTCTTCCAGACGCACCAGCTCTTCAATTTGTACCAGGAACCAGCGATCGATGTTGGTCAGGTTGAATACACCGTCAACAGACAGGCCCGCACGGAACGCATCGGCGATATACCAGATACGCTCAGCGCCCGCGTCTTTCAGCTCACGGCGGATTTTGGTCAGCGCTTCCGGGTCATCCAGGCTCACTTTCTGGTCAAAGCCGGTGGCGCCCACTTCCAGACCGCGCAGCGCTTTTTGCAGAGATTCCTGCTGGGTGCGGCCAATTGCCATTACCTCACCGACAGATTTCATCTGGGTGGTCAGACGGTCGTTAGCACCAACGAATTTTTCGAAGTTGAAGCGAGGGATTTTCGTGACCACATAGTCGATGGACGGTTCGAACGATGCCGGGGTACGACCGCCAGTGATGTCGTTCATCAGTTCATCGAGGGTGTAACCTACCGCCAGTTTCGCCGCGACTTTCGCAATCGGGAAGCCGGTGGCTTTCGACGCCAGCGCTGAGGAGCGGGATACGCGCGGGTTCATTTCGATCACAATCAGGCGACCGTTTTTCGGGTTCACCGCGAACTGAACGTTCGAACCGCCGGTTTCAACGCCGATTTCACGCAGTACCGCCATCGAAGCGTTACGCATGATTTGATATTCTTTGTCGGTCAGCGTCTGGGCAGGTGCAACGGTGATGGAGTCACCGGTGTGGATACCCATCGCATCGAAGTTCTCGATGGAGCAGACGATGATGCAGTTGTCGTTTTTATCACGCACGACTTCCATCTCGTACTCTTTCCAGCCAATCAGCGATTCATCAATCAGCAATTCATTGGTTGGGGAAAGATCCAGACCGCGGGTACAAATCTCTTCAAACTCTTCACGGTTGTAGGCGATACCGCCGCCGGTGCCGCCCATGGTAAAGGACGGACGGATGATACACGGATAACCGACGTCAGCCGCAACCGCCAGCGCTTCTTCCAGAGTATGAGCAATCCCCGAGCGAGCGGTGTCGAGACCGATTTTTTTCATTGCGATGTCGAAGCGACGACGGTCTTCTGCTTTATCAATCGCGTCGGCCGTCGCACCAATCATGGTCACGCCAAACTCGGCCAGCACCCCCTGGCGCTCCAGTTCCAGCGCGCAGTTCAGCGCCGTCTGACCGCCCATGGTCGGCAGCACCGCGTCCGGACGCTCTTTCTCAATAATCTTGCGGACCACTTCCCAGTGAATCGGCTCAATGTAGGTCGCATCGGCCATTTCCGGATCGGTCATGATGGTAGCCGGGTTGGAGTTCACGAGAATGACGCGGTAACCCTCTTCACGCAGCGCTTTACACGCCTGCGCACCGGAGTAGTCAAACTCACACGCCTGACCGATAACAATCGGACCCGCGCCCAGAATCAGGATACTTTTTATGTCTGTACGTTTTGGCATGGTTCTCTTAACTCCTGATTATTTCGCGGACTGACGGTAGAACTCAATTAACTCGATAAAGTGGTCGAACAACGGCGCGGCATCGTGGGGACCCGGGCTCGCTTCCGGGTGACCCTGGAAGCTGAATGCCGGTTTGTCGGTGCGATGAATCCCTTGCAGGGTGCCATCGAACAGCGACTTGTGGGTGACGCGCAGATTTGCCGGCATGGATGCTTCATCCACCGCAAAGCCGTGGTTCTGGGCCGTGATCATCACGGTATTGTTGTCGATATCTTTGACAGGATGGTTACCGCCGTGGTGGCCGAATTTCATCTTCACGGTTTTCGCCCCGCTTGCCAGTGCCAATAGCTGATGGCCTAAGCAGATACCAAATACCGGAATATCAGTCTTGAGGAATTTCTGAATCGCGTCGATAGCGTAATCACACGGCGCCGGGTCACCAGGACCGTTCGACAGGAAGATCCCGTCCGGATTCATCTTCAGCACCTCTTCTGCTGGCGTTTTTGCCGGAACAACCGTCAGACGGCAGCCGCGGTCCACCAGCATGCGCAGGATGTTGCGCTTGGCACCAAAGTCGTAGGCGACAACGTGGAACGGCAGTTCGCCTTCTTTCTTCGCTTCCGGCAGGTCATCGGCCAGCGTCCAGCTCCCCTGCGTCCAGCTGTAAGATTCCGTGGTGGTCACTTCTTTCGCCAGATCCATTCCGTTCAGGCCCGGGAACGCTTTCGCTTTTTCCAGCGCAAGCTGAGCATCCAGGTTATCGCCCGCGATGATGCAACCGTTCTGTGCCCCTTTCTCACGCAGCAGACGCGTCAGCTTACGGGTATCGATATCGGCAATCGCCACGATGTTATGGCGTTTCAGGTAAGAAGAGAGATCTTCGGTATTGCGAAAGTTGCTGGCAATCAGCGGCAGGTCACGAATGACGAGGCCTTGCGCATGGACCTGGGAGGATTCTTCATCGGCGGCATTGGTGCCGACATTACCGATATGGGGATAAGTAAGAGTAACGATTTGGCGGGAATAGGAAGGATCAGTGAGGATTTCTTGATAACCGGTCATTGAAGTATTGAAAACGACTTCCCCAACCGCCGAACCTGTTGCCCCTATGGCCCGACCGTGAAACTGGGTTCCGTCTTCCAGAACCAATAGCGCTGACTTAATCAAAACACCCTCCAGAGAATATTCACTCACTTTATTTGCATATTAATGCATTAACATAGCATGAATCAATGCAAATTTGCTTACCCGCGGATTTCTGGCAAACGGCGGCATTCTGGAGATAAGACGGGTAAAAGTCAACTTAAAGGCGGTATTTTTTATATTCTTTTGCGACTCAGGATGAATTGATCGGATTTAACAGGCAAAAAGATCACCTAACCCTGGCAGGAAAACGCTTGCGTGCGCAATTATGCGTAAGAAACAATCTTACCCTACAAAAAAGTGGACCAAATGGTCAAAATTTACATTCAGGCAACGTAAAATGAAGAGAAAAGGTTAATTTATTCGCAGTTCATTTAAAAAATGCTTTAAATGAGAAAAATAAAAGGGCAATAAAAATATTGCCCTATGTAATCAATGCATTGAGATTACAATAACCACATCACGAAAGGTAATAATTGACTATAAACTGTTGAGATCAAGCACATCTCGCATATCAAAAAGTCCATTTGACTTCGAACTCACCCAAAGAGCCGATCTGACTGCGCCATTGGCAAAAGTCATGCGACTGGACGCTTTGTGGGTGATTTCGATGCGCTCACCGATATCCGCAAACATGGCGGTATGTTCACCCACAATGTCTCCCGCGCGCACGGTGACAAAACCAATCGTTCCCGGTACACGTTCGCCGGTATAGCCTTCACGGCTGTAGACGGCGCACGCTTTCAGATCTTTATCCAGCGCGTGGGCAATCGCCTCCCCCATCGCCAGCGCGGTGCCTGACGGCGCATCGACTTTATGGCGATGGTGCGCTTCAATGATTTCGATGTCGGTGTAGTCACCCATCACTTTCGCCGCCTTTTCCAGCAGCTTGAGCATCACGTTAACACCGACGCTGAAGTTCGCCGCGAAGACAATGCCTATCTCCTGGGCAGCATCGCGAATCGCCTGTTTTCCCGCATCGTCAAAACCGGTAGTGCCAATGACCATCCCTTTGCCATGCTGACGACAAAACGCCAGATGATTCAGCGTGCCTTCCGGACGGGTAAAATCGATGAACACATCGAAATCCCCTTTTACTGCCTCAAGGCTACTTTGCACGGTAACGCCGGTCTTCCCGACGCCCGCTAATTCTCCGGCATCGCTGCCCAGCAATGACGATCCCTCGCGCTCAAGCGCCGCACCAAGCGCAACGCCTTCCATCTGTAGCGCTGCCTGAATTAACTGGCGGCCCATACGGCCACCCGCGCCCGCTATCGCGACACGGACCTGTGCATCATGCATAGTTATTCTCTTACGTTAAAATGATGTAAATCGTTTTCAGATTAACCAGCACGTCGTCATGCCGCTAGCCAAAAACGTCGATAATTAGAATTTAATGATAAACAGAGAGAGATATCAGTAAAAGGCATGACGATCAGCGAAAACCGCATGATTCCCTGATCACCAGCGCCGGCGGCAGAATAATTCGTTTCGCCGGCTCATCGTTTCCCTGAATACGACTGTAAAGTAACTCCCCCGCCTTACGACCAATCTCTTTCGCCGCCACCGATACGGTAGTGAGCGCAGGCTGAACCAATGCCGCTTCGGTAATATCATCGAACCCGACTAAAGCAAAGTCACGCCCGGGTTCACGCCCCATTTTTCGTAGCGCCTGCATCACCCCCAGCGCCACAATGTCCTGATAACACACGGCTGCGGTAATGTGCGGATGATGCACAAGCAGAGATTCCGCCGCGTTCGCGCCATCAATCTGGCTGGCCTGAGCGGCAACGATCCACTGTGGATTCGGTGAGATGCCATGTTCCAGTAGCGTGCTGGTAAATCCGCCAATGCGCTGCGCCCGGCTTCCTGAATTCGGACTGCCGCCAATAAAGGCGATATTTTTATGCCCCATTCTGACTAAATGGGTCGTTGCCATTTGTGTCCCGAGAAAGTTATCGGTTCCAACAAAATCAAAATCCGGATCGCTGAGTGGGCGAACGACCATGATAGCGGGAATATTGCGCCGTTTTAGCGCTTCGAAGAACGAGGTCGGTGTTTCTCGCGCCGCGCAGAGCACCATGCCACAGGCATTGTTGCGCATCAGTGAATCAACAAACTTTTGCTGGCGCTCACCTGACTCTTCGCTGTTCGCCAGAAACAGCAGCAGGTCGTGCCGCTCCATCTCATGGCTGAGCCCCGCCGTCATCTCACCATAAAATGGGTTGGTAATATCATGCAACAAGAGCCCAACCTGATTGCTGCTGCGATTACGCAAATTCGCTGCGGTCTGGTTATAGACATAGCCAGACTCATCCAGCGCTTTTAGCACGCGCTCGCGCGTTGCCTGTGAAATACGCCCCCGATTACGCAGCACCATCGACACGGTCGCCGTGGAGACGCCTGCGCGCTTCGCAACCTGCGCCAGGGTAATGGTTGTCATGACTTCTCCTGTTTATCCCTAAGGTTAATCGAATAACCTCAATATTGTCCCGATACGTGTGATTCTCATCACGCTGGCGAGCTTTTCACCGCCCTGGTTTCTGATTATGGCGGGTTAATCGCGTTAACCACCCTATGAAAATAAGGTTAATCGATTAATCTTTAATTAGCCAATACGGAGACGGAAAATGCGTACAACCTATAATAAATTCCCTGAGGTTAATGTTCAGGGCTATGACGACGAAGCCTGGCAAGGTTGGGCGTCGGTCCATTCGGTGCTTAACGCCCGGGTTTCTGGATCATCTAAAACCATACTGATTATCGATTGCTATCCTGGCGTGCGACTGGATGAACTGGAACAACAACTCCTCACGACGTTTAACGCCGCCTTAGTGGTCAATATCGAATCCGCGCGCCGTGATGAACAGGCACTGCATGATTTGCTGGCGCATAATCTGACCGATGACCGCGTATTTGGCGTTCTCTCCTGTCACCACCTTGACGAGTTTTTTGATACCGACAAGCTCAACCTGTTACGCCAACAGATTGATGCTACCCCCAACGGTCTCGTGATTGTATACGGGTCAGGCGCGGCCCTGGCGCATCCCGGCGATGTGCTGGTGTATGCCGATCTCCCGCGTTGGGAGATCCAACAGCGAATGCGCCATGATGGTCTGGGGAACTGGGGGGCAGATAACGAAGATGAAGATATTCTTCGTCGCTATAAACGCGCCTTTTTTATTGAATGGCGGGTCTTTGACCGGCACAAAACACCGCTGCTTAAACGCGCTGATTATTTGCTTGATACCACGGTTGCAGGCGCGCCGGTGATGGTCAGCGGCGAAGCGCTACGTGCCGGATTGCAGCAAACCACCACACAACCGTTTCGCGTCGCCCCCTTCTTTGATCCGGGCGTCTGGGGCGGACAGTGGATGAAACACCAGTTCGATCTCGATCCCTCAGCGCCCAATTACGCGTGGTGTTTTGATTGCGTGCCCGAGGAAAACAGCCTGTTACTGCGTTTTGGTCATGTGCGGATCGAGATCCCCTCTCAGGACCTGGTGCTGACTTATCCCCGCGCCCTGCTTGGCGAGAAAGTTCATGCTCGCTTTGGCGCGGAATTCCCAATTCGTTTTGACTTCCTCGACACCATTGGCGGTCAGAACCTGAGCTTTCAGGTTCACCCGGTTACCGAATACATCCAGCAGCAGTTTGGTATGCACTATACCCAGGATGAGAGTTATTACATCCTCGAAGCAGAACCCAATGCGGTGGTCTATCTGGGCACGAAAACCGGAATCGTACCTGAGGAGATGCTGGATGATTTGCGGGCGGCGGGACGAGGCGAGAAAACCTTTGATGACGAACGCTTTGTCAATCAGGTCCCCGCGCGTAAGCACGATCACTTTCTCATCCCCGCCGGAACCGTGCACTGCTCGGGGGCCGGGACGATGGTTCTGGAGATCAGCGCCACCCCCTATATTTTCACCTTCAAACTATGGGACTGGGGGCGTCTTGGTCTGGACGGATTGCCGCGTCCCGTCCATCTGGATCATGGGCAACAGGTCATTGACTGGCAGCGCGATACGCAATGGGTTCACAACAACCTGATCAACCGCATTGAGCCCATTGCTGAAGGAGACGGATGGCGGGAAGAAAGAACCGGGATGCACGAACGTGAGTTTATCGAAACCCGCCGCCACTGGTTTACGACGCCGGTGATACACCATACACACGGCGGTGTTAACGTTCTGAATCTGGTCGAAGGCGCTCAAGCGGTGGTTGACAGCCCGAGCGGCGCGTTTGCCCCATTTGTCGTGCATTATGCAGAGACCTTTATCATCCCCGCCGCCGTTGGGGAATACCGAATTTCACCCTCAGGCGACAGCGTCGGCCAACCGCTGGCGACGATCAAAGCCTGGGTAAGAGGATAAGCCGATGATCCACATTATTGTCGCCAGCCACGGCCCTCTGGCGGAAGCACTTCTCACTAGCGGACGGATGGTTTACGGCGAATTACCGTATGTTTACGCCGTGACGCTAAGCGAACAGGCCGGTATCGAAGGGTTCAAAGCGCGCTTTTGCGAGGTGTTGACGGATGCCGGGCAACACGCTGACGGCGTACTGGTACTCTGCGACATGCAAAGTGGCACGCCGTGGAATGTCGCCAGCCAGCACGCCCTTTCGCCACAAACGGTTCCGCCCGTCGCCGTCGTGGCCGGGGTGAATCTCCCGATGCTGCTGTTATGCGAGGAGATAGCACCATTCACGGACGTTCATGCCGCAGCCGAAACGCTGCTGGCGTTAACCGCCCCCACGCTGACGAAAGCCGCTCCGGTTTTTTCCGTGCAGTCAGATGATTTTTAAAGGAAACCATGATGAGTATTTCTTTTGTCCGTATCGATGACCGCGTTATTCATGGGCAGCTCGTCACACGTTGGGCCAAAGAGCTGCCCTGCGACGGCATTGTCGCCATTGATGACGCCGTCGCGGCCGATCCTCTGCTCTCCTCGGTGATGAAGGGCGCTGTACAGGATACCAAAGTCTGGTTGTTTGATACCGCCACCGCGATTGAGAAACTGCCCAAAGTGATCGCCAGCGAGAAACGCTATTTTGTGATTGGCAAATCGCCGGTGACGCTGATGCGCATCGAAGAAGCGGGTATCAGCCTGCGCAACGCCAACGGCAAAATCAACGTTGGCCCGATGAGCGCGCGCGCCGATACCACAACAATTGGCCCTAATCAGTCAGTCAATGCGCATGAAATTGCTGCCTTTGACTGGTTGACGCAGCACGGGCATCAGGTTGAATTCCGGCTGGTGCCGGATGCCAGTTGCTATAGCTGGCAGGATGCGCGCCAGAAGCTGAAATAAGGAGCGGACGATGATTATCGAAGCGATGTTGATTGGCATTCTGTGTTATCTCGGCGCCCTCAGCAGTCCCTGGCTTCTTGGGCTGACGGGCGGCTGGTATCTGATCACCCGACCGCTGATTTCCGGCACGCTGGTCGGGATTATTCTCGGTGACATGAAAACCGGGATCATGATTGGCGTTGCGGTTCAGGCGGTATATATCGCTATGGTGACGCCCGGCGGCTCAATGCCCGCCGACCTCAACTTTGTAGCTTACCCGGCTATTGCGCTGGGGATCCTCTCAGGCAAAGGTCCGGAAGTGGCGGTCGCTTTAGCCGCAACTATCGGAATTGCCGGAACCATTTTGTTTAATGCGATGATGGTACTGAACTCATTCTGGAACCATCGCGCCGACACGGCGCTGGAACGGGGCGATGAGCGGGCTATTTACCTGAACAGCGCTATCTGGCCGCAGGTAACGAACTTTGTCTTGCGCTTTGTGCCCACCTTTATTGCGGTGTACTTCGGTGCCCAGTATATCAGTGGCTTTATGGACAGCCTGCCGAAGATCGTTCTGTCAACGATGAACGTGCTGGGCGGCATTCTGCCGGCCGTCGGGATTGCGATTTTGCTCAAGCAGATCATCAAAAATTACACCATGTTGATCTACTTCCTCGTCGGTTTCGTCTGCATCGTCTTTTTAAAACTCAACATGGTCGCGCTGGTGATCGTCGGTTCACTGTTGGCGTTGATTCACTATAACTACAAGCCGGAACCGCTGCAGGCGACAAACACGACGTCGGTTACCCGCGATGATGAGGATGAATTCTGATGGAAGAACGTACGCTTACCCGTAAAGATCTTCGCCGCTGCTGGCGAGCCTGGATGATGCATAACTTATCGTCGATGAGTTTTGAACGTCTGGAGTCTTTTGGCTTTTGTCTGAGTATGCTGCCGGTTGCGAAAAAGCTCTATCCCGATGCCGCACAGCGGACCGAAATGTTGCGTCGACACGCATCGTTCTACAATACCGAACCCCAGATTGGCGCCATTGTGAACGGGATGGCGCTGGGACTGGAAGAGAAAAAAGCAAACGGCGAACCGATTGACGGGGAGACGATCAACACCCTGAAGGTGGGCCTGATGGGCCCTATTGCCGGGATCGGCGATTCCATGATTCCGGGGATGCTGATCCCAATCCTGCTCAGTATCGGCATGGCGCTGGCGGCAGGCGGTAATATTCTGGGTCCCCTGTTTTATACCGTCGCCTGGCTCGCCATCATCATTCCCGGCTCATGGTTCTTGTTTCTGAAAGGCTACAAGATGGGCTCTGGTTCAGTGGAAATGCTGGTGAGCAGTAAGTCTACCCGTCTGCGAGAGGCCTTATCACTGCTGGGCGTTTTCGTCATGGGCGGCGTCGCGGCAAGCTACGTGAAGCTTGGAACCGGTATGGAGTTTATTACCAAAGATGGCGTAAATATCCATGTTCAGCAGATGCTGGATGGTATCTTCCCGCAACTGCTGCCGCTGGTGGTCGTTCTCGGCACCTGGTATCTGATGGCGAAACGCGGCGTCTCACCGGTGAAAGCGATGGTCTTACTGCTGATACTGGCCGCGCTGGGCGTCGCGACGGGCCTGTTTGCAGGTTAATGTCGAAAAGAGTGAACAACCGGGGCTATGCCCTAATGCCGATCAGTTAAGGATCGGTTGATCGATCCAGTGGTTGTGCAAGAATCC